>JAESFH010000162.1_pt1 | contig 47193 bp, 36 predicted proteins | sample 9269381 | NCBI WGS metagenome assembly JAESFH01 (sample SAMN14504062, study PRJNA617094) | algae metagenome | isolation source: Aphanothece sp. CMT-3BRIN-NPC111 and co-occurring heterotrophs from well... | place: USA: Clark Mountains Wilderness, California | collected 2010-04-18
CGCCTGTTCGATATTTTCGGCTTTGTCCCCCCGTATCCTGTTTCTGTAGGCAATACCTAGATTATTTTGCGCCATTGCCCAATCAATAGGAAATGCCTCGCGGGTGTTGACTTGCAAAGCGGCAGAGTAAGCAGCGATCGCCTGTTCGATATTTTCGGCTTTGTCCCCCCGTATCCTGTCCCTGTAGGCATTACCTAGATTATTTTGAAGAGTTGCCCATGCTTCTGGGTAAGTGTCGCGGGTAAAACCAGTCAGTAAAGCCTCGTAGCCTGCGATCGCAATCTCTAAATTGCTAGTCCGGCTACCCAAGGGGAACTGCTGAATCAGGTTACTGAAGTTAACAATTATTGCTGCAATGCCTTGTGCTACATCTGCTTCCACTTCCGGCAGAGTCGCCTCTGCCCAATAGCGCAAAACTTGAGCAAAGTTATCATTGAGTAGGTTTAAGTTCGCTTGTAGTAACGGGTAGACTACTTCCGGGTTGCCGTTGCTTTCCTCGGTTGCCTGCAATACCTGTAAGAGAAAATTGACCTCTTCCCCTTCCCTCGTAGGGAACTCTGCTGGGGGGTTAGGTGAATTAAATCCCATTACCTCAGCCAGCTGACGCGCAACATTCCTTAAATACTCCGCTGCGTTCTCATCCCCTCGTTCTGCCAGCACCTTCGCCACCTGTTCCATCATCTGCACCAACCCAGCATCAATCAAATCTACATTGGCGTTCAAAATCTCCGTTTCTTCACCACTAGGGCAGCCAAGCAGTTGATTAATCAGATTGAGATAAGCTTCGGTGCGTTGTTCATTCATCGGCGTATGCCACCAGCGAATATATGTATTATCGCCTAATCTAAGTCTGCGAGCCTTATATCAAGAGTGTGTTGTCCCTTCTTTAATATCTAATGTTAGTTTTTCGTAAATGTATCCACACTTAGATTAACCGTTGGAACTGGGGAAGAATCTATCGAGTTTGGGAATATCGCCACAATAGAGCTTCACTTTGTATTCTAAGCAGCGCCAAAAATTGATTCCAACTAGCATCACTAATAGCCTGTGCTAACTTGTGCTTCTTCACCATACCTTTGAGATGCAAGTCTTTCACAGCTACAACTTGGTTATCCCATGTTCTCCGTGCCAACGAATAACCGCGCATTTCATCCCCAACCACGAGGGCGTAGGGCCTTTTCGGTGGTATCGAATAAAGCCTTAAACTAGATCGGGCTAGCTAGCAGCCAAACAAAGCGCCATGCAACCGTGTGTGAGAAGATAACTTGAACATCAATATGCGATTGTGAGGTCAAAGAATGCATCCAAGTAAATTTTTGGCGATCGCGCTAACAAGCTTTTTAACTGTATGTCCTGCTTTGAATCAGCAAGCCAACGCCCAATCTAAACAAGGGCGTGTTGACTTGAGGGGAAATTGGAAGGAAAGTAGTCGCATTTTTAATTGGTCTACGTCCAGTCGCGGATGCGAGGCTAGTCCCACCACTAGTTCCAGAAAATTGACCGTAACGAAGAGGGGCAATAGGCTGGTTATACCAACTTTCCGTTACTGGGGAAATCAGCAAGGGCAGCGCGGAGCTTATGGAGCAACAACTGCTACAGTATCGGGGCGCGCAGTTAGTTTTACAATCAAAGGAGGAGGATTCACCGCCAGATACAAAGGCACGGTTAGCAATGACGGTAAGAAAATAACTGGTCGGGTGGTTTGCACCCATACTTCTGGTAAGGCTAAAAGTGACGTGCCTTTCACACTTACACGTTTAGGCTCACCTCCTATAAATGGTCTTGGTTAACTTCAGAGAAATGATTGCTGAAGTATTAGAATTGTCGCTAAATAAGGCTGAATAAAGAGTTTGAAGTTAAGGAAAAGGGGACTTTCAGATGGGATTATGCAGCTATCTGCACATAGAAGATAGAACTTCCACAACCCAGCAAGGGTAAGCATGAATGCATCATCTAAATCTGGTCCCCAATTTCTATAAATCTCTGTCACGCTGCACACCGGAGAGGGCATGGAGAGCATTTAACCCACTGGCTGGTTAAGCTTAAGCGGTGTTTCTTTTGCTTCTGTTCATCCCCTAATTACAGCTAAACTCCTCTAAATTTAGATTAGTGTTAAGACTTACGCAGGGCAATACACAGTATATGTCCACAATGTGTTGGAGTTTGAAGAATTTCCTGTGACTACAACTGTTATTTCTTTTGGGCTTTGATTGAAAGAAATCGATCTAGTCTTCCTACCTGATACAAACCCCGTATCTAAAACTGCCTTTCCTTTAGAAATAATTTGTAGCTTATCGGGAATTCTGAGCATATCGTAAGAAACCCTGACGACTTTCTTTCCCCTAACGGCAGGAAATTTAATTATTCGTCTGTCTCCTGCTTGACCTCCACTCGCTTGCCGTTTTCCACACTGAGCTGTACGCTCAGGTTTATAACCGTCATCATTGGGCTGTACTCTACCCAATGAAGCTACTATTGTTTGAGCGTTCAATTTTCTTTGACCAGATATGCTAGTTAGGCGATTGCTGTCGTTGTTATGCTCAAAAGCAATAGCTCCAATAGCACTAGCTTCGCTAAAACCAGGAAATTTAGAAGTGGCAGTAGCGCCGAGGGCGATCGCCACTGCGACCATAAGGCTTACTTGCTTCTTTTTATTCATTTTGTCCTCTAAACTTTAAATTGTTTGCAAATCGTTATCAACAAAGTTGTTGAGAGCGTCTCCCGATCGTTGCAACTTCTTTGTGAGTGATTTTTTCCTCAAGTTGATTTGTATGTTAGCAAAAAAAGCTGCTTTGTCAAGTACCTTTAGGTGAGTTTTTTATTAATTTTTTTATACTTGGATGATTCCTTCTAGGTAGAGGAAGAGGACAACGCCTTTTTACTGCAATTTTTTACCTAGATAGGACAAAGAAAAATCTCTTATCTTAACCTTAAGAAGGTCTTTTAATTGTGTGCCTGAGCGGTAATTGTGAGGCTCGGAAGGGTAAATATAATATTTATGTTTATTTGATAATAGCGCCTCTTTAGTTAGCCCTAAAAGCGATACTATCACCGTCTCCTAGTTCAGTGATTCCCTTGAGGTTATTAACTTTTTTTTTATCTTATCAGACATTCTATAGAAGTTATTTTTCCCTTCAACTTTACTACTTGAACTACACTATATCAGGACTTAAATAATTTAAAACCTCATGGCTACCCTTACACCAGAAGAAATTGCACAGTTTCGGACCCAATTGGCAGATTATCCTGACGCCTTAGTTGCTCTTGATGAAATTGAGCAGTGCGAGGGGGATTTAGAAGATGCAGCGATCGCACTGGCAATTCGAGTTGGACAGCAACCAGATATAGCCAATGCAGAATGGTTAGATAGTTTAGCGAAGAAATGCCGTGCGGCTATTTGCCAGCCAGAATTCAGGAACGATCTGGTAAATAAAACTTTTGCCCCAATGATCGGACACCTGACAGCTACAAAACTTTGCCCTGCGTTACTGGTAATTCCGGTTCTGATGTATGTGGCACAACAGGGCGTGAACAATTTTTGTGAGCCACTTGACCCTATGCTTTAAAGCCCTGTGGCGCTGCGGCGGCAAGTATAGGATTTACGCACGCCTACTTCGTTACAACGGGGAGCAATCGGGGCCAGTTTTATTGGCTCAATCCCACCAAGGCGGGTGAATTAAAGCGATCGCCTTTATGCAACCAGGGTCGCGCGATCCTCAACTATGCGCCTGTCACTTCAGTACAAATGTACTATAATAAAAGGGTAGGCTCTTCAAGTCAGCAAACGCCTGAACAAGAGAGAAAGTAAAGTTTTCGCCCCATGACCAACCACTACGTTCTCAGCCTCAATCCTGCCGCCCAGCACGACTGGGATCGCTGCACGTTACGGAACCCGATCGCCACTGAACGCCCAGACTTGGCAGCCATGATTGCCGAAGCTGTGGGAGAAGAGGCTGGTTCCTATCTGGTCGCTGTTAGTATTGAAGTCAAAGTTTTGGAAAAAGCGCCTCTTCCCCAGTCAGAGCGAGTTCCCGTCGATATGCCAGCTATGATCGCCAATCCCCAAATAAAGGAATTGGTTGCCTAGCCGGGGTGGTTCCCGCCCAAATGAAGTTGTTAGTTATTACTGGTTAGAACAAATATGCTGATGAAACTTAATCAGTACCCAGCCGCGATCGCGCAAGCGGCTCAAACTGTTAATGAATTAGATTCCCAACTTGCCGCAGTCCAATTAGGGATTAACCGTCTTGAAGGCAATGCCGATAAGATAGCGGCATTTGAGTCAGATTTAAAAAATGACAATCAACGCAAAGCGCGCCGCTTTGAAGTACTTCAGGTAAATTTGGAGTACCAGCAAACACTCAATACCTTGATGCGCTTAACTGCTGAAAGGGCGCATGCTGTTGTTCACCTAGAATATCTCCGCAACCAGTTTAGCGTTGCCAAGCTAGAAACACGACTGGCGATCGCGCGACAGCTCGCCGGATCGGAATCTCTGGAGCTGGTAGGTGTCTAACGACAGATAGCAATTAGCTATTAGTAGTTATAGCAACTGGAGCGTGCATGGGTATGAGTCCATTGTCGTAACCATCATGGCAACTGCTATACAAAGCTTACCCAGAGCTACGGTAGATAAGGGTTTTGTGAGGGGGTAAGGGTAGGTATTACTTACCGTTACCTTACCCTTTAAAAGTTGTTGCCATAACTTCTTGAAAGTAACAAGTCAATCAAGCTGCTCGTTAGTCGCTAATTGCTAATTGCTAATTGCTAATTACTAATCACTTATGACCGCAAAGGATATTTATTCAATATTTCTTGGCGTAGGTCTTCGTACTCTTCTGGAGTGATAATTTCCTCATCCAAATCCTGTTTTAGCTGCTCTAGTTCTACTCGTCGTTTTATCCTATTGTCACCAGAATCTACAGGAAAATCGACAACTACCTCACCAGTGATGATTTTCTGGCTCTGTGCAATTGCTCGTCGAGGAGGACTTTGAATTCCTAAACCTTTGACTCGTCCTTGTATCCGTTTGAGGAAGCGATTAATAACTCCCTCTTTGGCGAAGGGATCGACGGTTCCAGTAGCACCCACTACCCTTGAGCGGTAGGGATAGTTAATGTCATCGTCCGGCAAATTATCAACTTGTTCAACAAATTGTCGCAATTTGGGTAAGTAATGCCCCTGCCATCGTGTAGGTTGGCGCTCTATGTCCGCTATTGCTTCATCCAGTCGTTCCCGCAAAGCTGCCGTCATGTTAGAACTATTCACCAGTTGTTCAACAGCTTGATTCCAAGCTGGACTCAGGTACGCTGTGTAATAGTTACCTCGCAATTCATCAAAATACTGAAACTCTAGTTGCTGCGTTTCCTGGTTCTGTTGAATCAAGTCAAAAGCAAGGCAAGGATAAAAAATATCATCTAGTTCCTCAATGATTTCCATATCCGGTGGAATAATATCTGGAAATAGATTGCGGCGTTCATTGTGCAGTAAATTGTTGGCAAAATTATTTTTTTCCCGCAGGTAATGGTTTTTCAACTGATCCAAACCATTAATCAGCCTGAGAGGAAAGCCAGCATACTCAGTGACAATTAATATTTCATCCTCTGTTTGAGTCGGCTTGATGGCATTTTCTGGAATTCCCAGGTTCTGCGTTAACAGAGTTTTGAATTGTTGTACTTCTGGATCGCTACCATCCTTAAACCCGACTAACTTGCTTTTTTGAAGGTTGTGATTATGAAAATAGCGATCGCTCGTGTTCAGAGGCAGAAGAGGAGCAGCTTCCCGCAGAATTTGTCCTAATCGGACGGGGCGATCTGAGGCTGAGTATCTTTGGTTAAAGCGGGCGATCGCAGACTGCACAATAGTGCTACTCTGGTCGCTAAATAAACGTTTTACCGTCAAATCAATCTCTTGTTGAAGCTGTGTAGAGTTTGTGCTATCTCCCTCTAAAATAATCTCCAGTGATTGACCTTGCCCACCTGGTTCCAGAATTTCCTGCGTGATTTTTACCATCTGGGCGCGGAGTTCATCTTCTGGCAACAATAAGTTATAGCAACTGTCTACGTCTTCCCGATCGAATATTTCCTCACCGCTCATCTCATCAAAGTTTGGTTGTCTGAGCAGATTTTGGGATTTCTCGTAGTATACTTTTATCTCATCTACTAAATGACTCAGGTTAGTTAACTGACTTATGCAAGTCTGTACATGCTGTTGCAGAACATTGACAATTTCCAGTGCTTCTGATGCTGCTGCATAATCAAAATTATGCTTGATGGCGACCTCAGTCTCTCTGAGCGCCTTCATCGCCTCATATTGCACGCGACTATTTTTATTATTGATAATTGGCCATGTAAATTCTGACTCAATGTACTGGATATTTCGGTCTATTTCACCCCATTTCTTATCCAACTCCTCCAGCTTTCGGGCACCGTTCAGTGTTTTGAGTCGTTCCTCCAATTTATATTGATAATCATTTAGTTCCATTTGGAGAACATCCAGCCAGCTGCGGGCATTAGCAATCGAAAAGTATTGGTTACTTGGCGTAAGCAATGCGGATAAAAAGCTATTAATATTTTCCGGCAAGTGCTCGCTCAATCTTTGCTTACTTGTCTCTAATTTCGCTAGCCATATACCTCTGGTGCTCTCGGTATCTCCAAATTGAACTTTGTAAAATTGCTCTCTTAAATTTCTTTGCAGCTGGGGCATGAGACTAGAGCGGTCATGCTTAGTTTTACAATCAGCGATCGCATTTTCTAACCTCATCTTCCAGCTATTCATCACCACGCTGAATTTTTTATCGGATTCTAAGGCTGTTGCTTCTAACCTACTGATAAAACCATCTTTTCGAGCTAAATCAGCATGCCAGCGATATTCACTCAGAAATCTATCTAACACTTTTAGCGGATCTGGGCTTTGCCCTTCACCCTGTAACCAAAAGGCAATTAGTTTCGCGCTAATTTGTGTCAGGGTAATTTGTGAAATGCGATCGCGGGGAAAATAAATAGCAGCTAATCCAAATGTTAGATAACCATGCCTAGTGGGATTAAAACGGTCATCTTCTTGAAGCATCTGTTGGGCAAAATTATCCCTTATTACCTTCACCGTAGGGGCTAGTTCTTTAGAAAATTCCAATGCCAGCTTGTGGGCAATTACATTAAATAGCTTCCGTTTATTGTCAATTGAATATTTCTCTTGTTCAGTATCCTTAGAAACCAAGTATGTATAGTCAAAAGGAGGACGCTTTTCTTGTACAATTGTCAAGTAACGCTGATCATAACAAGCATCAAATTGTGTCTCTGCGCTTGAGTAATAGTCAAGCTCCATCAGACCTGCATAAGTATTCGCGCACATCTTAGGAGTGTTTTCGTATAACTCAGGACTAATAACTAGATAACCGCTTATTGGTACAGTCGGGTAGGTATACCTGAGGCTATAAGCCATATCTAGAAATGTGCCACTACCTGTACCACCACACAGGGAACCCACCACAACAATATTTAGACCGGGGTCAACAATTAAACCCCATTTTTGCAGTAGTGCTTGCTCATGCCCTTTTGTACGCTGCTCTGCTATCTCTATAGCAGCTTTAATTTTGAGATAGTTATGAAAAAAAGCCAACCTCCCTACAGGTCTAATCCCCTTTGCCCCCTGTTCTATTGACTTGATATTCCGCAAAAGTTGCGGCGGAAACCACTGGGCAATGTGCTGGTAAGCGTTGGGTTGATTTAGGTTATAACGGAATTTTTCTAGCCCCTGAATCAAGTTACTGACTTCCGTAGGGGTCATGGTAGCGTTGACATTTTCAGCCTCTTGAAATCCGATGTCAACACTTTGATAAATATTCCCAGCACCTAAACTAACTGCTTGTGTTGCTTCTTTATCAGTGTCAATGTAAACAAAGCTAACAAGGGGGAGGTTATTTACATGCCCATAGCGGTCTACGATCAGCCGGCGGATTCCCATCAATACGTCTCGACCTGTACCTCCCAGCCCTATACAAATAGTGCGGTTTATTCCTTGAAATTGTCGGTCGTTGGCAAAAGATTTACTGTACATAACCTCCCTCTCTTTTAATGCTATTTATTGACTTTAATAGGAAACCAGTTTTTTTGTAATTGAGCTGATTTCAGCAATTGCTTTATGCTATTAATGTGCTCTGCCAGGAGCAATTTTGTGGCGCAACTCATGTGTCTTTTCTAGGAAGTCAGCTTGAGCGATCGCCGCAAGGCGGCGCGCTAGCGCTATCGCCTGTTGCCAGACCCCAGACACACCGCTGTTGTGGCTATCCAGCATTGCTCACTAAATAAACTGCCACTCAAGTCTAGCTCAACGGCTAATCCAGCACGACGCTGGGTTAGTGTCACTTTTTGAGGATAAAGCCTCAGCGCGATCGCCGCCAAGAAACCACCTGAAAATCCAACGTCGATGTCAGTGGGGCTTCCAGTTGTTACAGCAGCACAATTAAGCACCCCCATCTCTACCACCAGCTCATCATAACGCCCACAGCTACAGACTGTTACACATTAACCAACTCCAAGGCAATGCGGATCAGATAGCCGTTTAGCCCAGGTCACGACCACATTCTCTCAAAAGCAGCATAAATAATTGTTTAGTCCTCAAATTACGAAAATAGACAAAATCAATATCCTGGTGGAAGATTACTTTACTTTCTCAATATTAAATAAATTAATAATAATTAAATATTGACACTAAAACCACAAGGTGGCTACTTTTGATATTCGCTATAACCAAAATCAATTTGTTCTAGTAAAAAGTGTCTGTTGTCAAGTAAAAGTTAACGACAAAGTTAAGCGTTGGTGCCTCTAAGAAAGTAGATCCCAGGCAGCGAATGTTACGTGCCCTACAGAAATCTGACCAAAAACACGCATAGGTCTCAAGCCCTCGGCTGACCATTTGGGGGTCAATCCAAAATCCTCTCATCGAATGACGGCTTTTATACTTACAAGCTAAATAACTTTCAACTTAGAACTAGTCCCCCTGGAATTGTATGTTAAAGTAGCGGCGACGCCAGCGTAGCCCCTGAGTGGGTTTGCCGCTGCAATAAAATCTTGAGGGCGAACTTCAGACCGTATAGCAACTAGGCGAAGCAGGATTAAGCACTTTATGGTACATCTAACCCCCAACTCTAGCTTCAGTTTAACGATGCGCTTACAACTTCCCAATCGCGCTGGGATGTTAGCAAGCGTCACCCAAGCGATCGCAGATCTTGGGGGAAACATGGGACAAATTGATTTAATTGAGCAAACGCGCAAAATTTCCATCCGGGATATCACAGTTGATGCCGCCAGTACCGAACACGCAGAGCAGATTGTGAGCATGGTAAAGGCGCTGCCAGATGTCCAAACTATCGATGTCTACGATCGCACTTTCAACTTACATCGCCACGGCAAGATCAGCATGCAGAGCAAAATCCCGCTCAAAAATCAAGCTGATTTGGCGATGGCATATACCCCTGGTGTCGGTCGTGTTTGTATGGCGATCGCTCAAGACCCAGAACAAGTATATTCCCTAACAATTAAGAGCAATACCGTTGCTATTGTCACTGATGGCAGTGCTGTTTTAGGATTGGGCAATCTCGGTGCCGCTGGTGCCCTGCCAGTCATGGAAGGCAAAGCCATGCTGTTCAAAGAATTTGCTGGTATTGACGCCTTTCCCATCTGCTTGAACACGCAAGACACCGATGAGATTGTCCGCACTGTCATCAACATTGCCCCAGTCTTTGGTGGGGTCAACCTGGAAGATATCAGCGCCCCGCGTTGTTTTGAAATTGAAACCCGATTACGGCAGGAATTAGATATCCCTGTCTTTCATGATGACCAACACGGCACCGCAATTGTCACCCTAGCAGCCTTGATCAACGCCCTCAAGGTGGTTAAAAAATCCCTGGAGGATGTGCGGATCGTAATTAATGGAGCTGGTGCTGCGGGGGTAGCGATCGCTCTTTTGCTCAAAAAAGCTGGTGCCACTAGCATCTGGATGTGCGATTCTAAGGGGATTCTTTCTACAAGTCGTACTGATTTAAACCAGCAAAAGCGGGAATTTGCTGTTGAAGCCAGCGGTACTTTAGCAGATGCTCTCCAAGGCGCTGATATCTTTTTAGGCGTTAGCGCTCCCGGTGTCGTCACACCAGAAATGGTACGCTCAATGGCGAAAGACCCGATTGTGTTTGCGATGGCTAATCCCATTCCAGAAATTCAGCCGGAATTAGTCACAGATGATGTTGCTGTCATGGCCACAGGCCGTAGTGACTACCCAAATCAGATTAATAACGTTTTGGCGTTTCCCGGCGTTTTTCGGGGTGCCTTAGACTGTCGGGCATCTGCCATTACCACCAGTATGTATTTACAAGCCGCCAGTGCGATCGCTTCTTTAATAAACCCCACAGATCTCGACCGGGAATATATTATCCCCTCTGTATTTGACAAACGGGTTGTCGATGTCGTATCTGCGGCAGTCCAAAAAGCCGCCCGTGAAGATGGTGTCGCTCGCAGCTAACCGCTAAGGCGGAAGTTTGAGTTTTGAATTATCCTAAAAAGATTTAACTCAAAACTCAAAACTTAAAACTCAAAACTTTTAAAACGAGCGCATCACTTGCAGCCCCACAACCGTGTCACCCTTGTCATCAGATCGGATCAATGGAAACAGAATCAGCCCGTTTTTCTGACTCAACTCTAATTGGGTTGTGAGGTATCCTAATGCCGCTCCAGCCAGGACATCGGGAAGGCGATGTCGGTTCAGGTTAATTCGTGACAAGGCAATTACAGACGCCCCTGTGTACCAGTATATAGCCGATTTGGGGTGGTAATGGCTCTGAAGGCTAGCTACCGCAAAGGCAGCTGTAGCATGACAGCTGGGAAAACTATCGCGTGCATCCGAGTCAGGTCGTTTCACCTGCGTCACTTCTTTTAAGCCTTCACAAAGTAGGATACTTGTACCAAGAGAGTCCAGCGCCCGCAGAGAGTGGTTTTTACCGTCTTCTCCGTCCAGTAACAGAGGTAAAGCTACTCCTGTGGTGAGATAGATAATGGTGCCAGGTCCAGAAACGAAACTGGAAGCTTCACGATCAACAGATTCTGCGCGTGCTGGTGTAGCGATCGTCGTCAAGCTAAGGGCAATCGCTGCAAAGGATAGGGCTTTTGACCAAGACATAAAAATTTTTCTATTGCACTTTTGTCTTGATACTTTATCAGCTCTAATACTTATAAAATTTATACCCCGCACATTCCTGATTATTTGTAATACTTCTGGGTGCTGAAGCCGTGCCCTTATCTTTGATTGAGACAACTAATTTGTATATTTGTGGTTAACACCACAGATAGAGCTTCTATTTTCTAATAATTGAAACAATATGGGTGAAATGCACTGCTTTTGCCAGTAAACAATGAACTTTAATTTCTTTGATATCTTTTGGGTGATTCTACTTCTGGCCTCTTTTCAGCCCATGTGGCAACGCCGCCGCTTAGAGTTCCAGCGAGTTCAAGCCCTACGGGAGTTCGAGCGGGGGCGGGAAAGCCGGGTAATTTTGCTGATTCATCGCCAAGAATCTATTAGCTTACTGGGAATTCCTTTATCTCGCTACATCACAATTGAAGACTCAGAACAAGTGCTACGGGCGATTCGCCTCACGCCTCCTGATGTTCCTATTGACTTAATCTTGCATACCCCAGGCGGACTGGTTCTGGCAACTGAGCAAATTGCCAGAGCGTTAATTCGTCACCCAGCTAAAGTCAGCGTCTTTGTCGCCCACTATGCCATGAGCGGCGGCACAATGTTAGCGATGGCAGCAGATGAAATCCTCATGGATGCCAACGCCGTCTTAGGGCCAGTAGATCCCCAGTTGGGTAACTTCCCGGCTGCCAGTATCATCAAAGTTGTTGAAGACAAGCCTATCAGCGAAATTGACGACCAAACCCTAATCATGGCAGATTTGTCACGCAAAGCAATCCAGCAAGTACAGCGGTTTGTGCGGACGCTGCTAAAAGATGAAGTCCCCAGACGGAAGATTGCTCCAGAAAACATTGAAAAAATTGTTGATGCCCTCACCACAGGCAAAGTCACCCATGATTATCCGATTACAGTTGAGGAGGCATCTGAACTAGGTCTGCCGATTACAGTCGGGCTACCGATTTCCATATATAACCTGATGGAGCTATATCCACAACCCCAAGGCGGGCGTCCTTCAGTGCAGTACATTCCCATGCCCTACGAACGCCGCCCAGGTTTACCTCAACCTAAGGGAAGACCTTTACCAGAGCAAGCTCAGCTATAAAATACTCGCTCTGAACTATCGGTTCAGACAAATTTTCTCGCTTCCTCTTCCCCGCTTGCCGCCAATCTCGGTAGTGTGAGATCGCTATCCCTTCTATCTCATATCTTTTACTGCCTAAATTAGGCGAATTTGCTGCCAGATTTCGATATTATGCGGGGGAGAACCTTGAATAACTCAGCTATGTCATCCTCGTCAACACTCACCAGAAGAAAAAGCCCAGTCCCCCGCAACCTCTGGTTTGAACGAGTGATGGCACTTCTGGCCTTGACCAACTTGGGCATAGTGCTGTTTGACCTAAGTTACGTCCCCTGGCGCGATTTATACCTGCGGGAATTTCCCGGCTTTACCAAGTTTTATGACCAATTTAAGGGCATTGAACCCCATCGAGAAACGCAGAAGTATCTCGACACCGTAGAAAAACTCAAAGCTCAGGTTGAGCAAACGGGCTTGCAGTCATCCCAAGTAGAACCAGTGCTGCTTCAACTGCGGAACCTCAGCGTGGAAATAATTGAAAGCAACCCTTTTGAAGTAGCGCAGAAAACAGGCACGCTGGAAAAAATTAAAAATAAGATGCGTAAGCGCATTGGCAATGAATCTGCCAAGCAATCTTTCACAACTTTCTGGAGTCAACCATATTTATCTCAAGCTGGCTGGTCAAAAGAAATCCAATTTTATAACAAAGAGATTCAGCCGCTAATTGAAACTAACTATTTTCGCCCCATGGGGGAAACAGGCGATTTTGTTGACTACTTCTGGAAGATTGACATCGGCTTCTTGGTCATATTTTGCCTAGAATTTCTGGGTCGTACTTACTATATCCATCGGCGTCACGTTGGTATTACCTGGCTAGATGCCATGTTCTGGCGCTGGTATGATATCTTCCTGCTGCTGCCAGTATGGCGCTGGCTGCGCGTCATCCCGGTTACTATTCGCCTGCACCAAGCGCATTTATTGAACCTCGATAACGTACAAGCGCAAATTAATCGCGGCTTTGTTGCCAATTTTGCTGAAGAACTTACAGAAGTAGTAGCCATCCGGACGATTAACCAAGTTCAAGACTCGATCCGGCGAGGTGATATCACCCGCTTGCTGTCGGGGCGTGTAAGTCGCACCTATATTGACATTAACAATGTCAATGAAGTAGAAGCGATCGCTAATTTGCTAGTGAAAGTCACGGTTTACCAAGTGCTACCCAAAATTCAGCCGGACTTGGAAGCGATATTGCGGCACAGCCTAGAAAAAATTCTCAACCAGTCCCCAGTCTACCGGAATCTTCAGCAGGTGCCAGGGTTGGGAAACTTACCCACCCAGATGATCGAGCGACTCGTAAATGAAGTCTCCCAATCCGCCTACCAAGCCCTCACCGACACCTTGGAAGACCCTGTTGGTGCAGAACTTTCCCAGCATCTGGTGCAACACTTCAGTGAAGCCTTGGGTTCTGAGGTGCTTCGGCAGCAGACATTGCAGAAAATTCAGTCTTTACTAATTGACCTCTTAGAGGAAATCAAAATCAATTACGTCAAGCGGTTGTCTGAGGAAGATTTGGAGGAAGTTTTAGAACAAACCCGGCAGATCCGCCATATAGGTCCGCACTAAGCATGAGGATGGAAGAAGAAAAAAGGAAATTGAGTGTGGAAAAAAGAAAGAAGTGGCGTATGGGGATCAATCGCGGACAGTAGCTTTGGTACTCACGCGCTCCGAAAATTGTGCTATAATTTAGATGGCACTTTACGACGTAAATTTTGGTTCAAGCCTCCTCCCATTCTTTGGGCGAGGTAAATCTAAAATCGTTTGACCAAAATAATTCGTGATTCCGGGTTTCAAGCCCCTAAATTTATGTATGGGGTATTAATTACGAATTACGAATTACGAATTACGAATTGGAGCGCAGCGACATGACCCACCTGGATGACTAAAACGCCACTGTAGAATTTGATAAATCGCTATAATAAAAAAAATATCATATACTACGAAAATGTCGCTGTGTCAAGCAGGACGAACAGGAAATAAAAAAGTAAACTAATACAGTATTCAGATGCTTCTGCCCTGGGACGCAAGGTGGAAGTAAAACTAAAATGCCTGCTGACTCGGTCTGGCGGGGTTAAGTGAGAATTACCGCGCTGGTAATTGCCACAAACCCGGTTAAGAGGGGATGACGCAGGAAGAACAGAATTGTGAGATTCTGGCTGCCCTAGTGAATCTACCGTTAGTCATCGGGACGGTTCAACAGGGGAGAACGTCAAACTTCTTGGAATAATTTTGCAGGAAGTGGGTCGAGACCCACTTTTTTTTATTGGAGGTCTCCAATGGCTCATCCCCTAATTCCTCAAATTATTGACTTAGCGACGCCAGTAGCAGAAGACCTGGGATTGGAGGTAGTCGCGGCAGTGTTTCACACCAACCAACGTCCACCAGTGCTGCGCGTGGACATCCGCAACACTTCCTCAGACACCAGTCTGGAGGACTGTGAACGGATGAGTCGGTCTTTGGAAAATGCTTTAGATGCAACAGACATCATCCCTGATGCTTATGTTCTGGAGATTTCCAGTCCTGGTATTTCGCAGCAGTTGACAACGGATCGAGACTTCATCTCTTTTAAAGGGTTTGCCGTCATTGTCACAACATCTGAACCTAAAGACGGCAAGTTTGAGTGGAGCGGTCAGTTGATTAACCGGGATGAAGCCGCCGTTCATCTGAACCAAAAAGGTAGAGCGATCGCCATTCCCCGCCAATTGGTAACCCGGGTGCAACTCGACGACCACGGCTAATCAATTGCTGGATTTGGGATACAAGGATTTTAGCTTTGATCCCAAATCCAAAACCTCAAATCTAAAATTTATGGAGATTTGCTCATGTCAATAGTTAGTTTGCCGGGACTCAAAGACCTGATTGACAACATCAGCCGAGAGCGCAACTTACCCCGCCACGCTGTCCAAGCAGCTCTGCGAGAAGCGCTACTCAAAGGATACGAACGCTATCGCCGTGCTCAACGCCTCGACAGATTCCATTTTGATGAAGATTACTTTAACAACTTTGAAGTAGATCTTGACGTCGAAGAAGAAGGCTTCCGCGTTTTAGCTACCAAAATAATTGTCGAAGAAGTCAGCAACCCAGATCACCAAATTTCTCTGCAAGAGGTTCAAGAAGTAGCAACAGAAGCAACTCTTGGCGACTCGGTGGTTTTAGATGTAACGCCAGATCAGCGAGAGTTTGGTCGCATGGCGGCAATTCAGACCAAGCAGGTGCTATCGCAAAAACTGCGAGACCAGCAGCGCCAAATCATCCAGGAAGAGTTTGAAGACCTGGAAGGGACGGTTCTGCAAGCAAGAGTGCTGCGCTTTGAGCGGCAATCTGTAATTTTGGCTGTCAACAGTGGGTTTAATCAACCAGAAGTGGAAGCCGAACTGCTGTCTCGGGAACAACTGCCCAACGACAACTATCGTATCAATGCCACATTTAAGGTTTTCCTGAAAAAGGTACGGGAAGGCCCGCATCGTGGTCCCCAGCTCATAGTTTCCCGGGCAGCTGCTGGTTTGGTGGTATATCTGTTTGCCAATGAAGTGCCCGAAATTGAGGACGAAGTTGTCCGGATTGTGGCGGTAGCACGGGAAGCCAATCCCCCCTCTCGTCATGTTGGTCCCCGAACTAAAATTGCGGTTGATACCCTGGAACGAGATGTCGATCCGGTTGGGGCTTGTATCGGGGCACGGGGTTCCAGAATTCAAGTCGTAGTTAATGAATTACGGGGTGAAAAAATTGATGTCATCCGCTGGTCGCCTGACCCCGCTACCTACATCGCCAACGCTCTCAGCCCCGCACGAGTGGATGAGGTACGCTTGGTAAATACAGACGCACGTCAGGCTCACGTATTGGTTGCGGAGGATCAACTTAGTTTGGCGATTGGCAAAGAAGGGCAGAATGTTCGTCTGGCAGCTCGTTTGACAGGTTGGAAAATAGACATCAAAGATGTCGCCAAGTACGATTACGCAGCAGAATACGCCAAGATCCAGGCGCAACAAGAGGCTCAAGAGGAGTATGAGGAGCCAGAGTCGGAAGAGTCGGAAGAAATGGAAACATTGCCAGTGGGTGATGTGTAAACTACTCACGGCTAAGCCCTGAGGGACGGCTTCGGGGGCTTTTAAAGAGCTGTTGAGCAGGCGATAGTGTTCAAGCGCTACGTTCCGCCAGTCAGAATACCTGTTAATGCGTAGCCAGTTTTCAGCTATACTTCATCCTTTCTATGGAACCTAACTACCGACGATGTGTAAGCTGTCGCCAACTGGCACCCAAAGAGGTATTCTGGCGGATTGTCCGAGTGTATCCATCACAGCAGGTACAATTAGATCAGGGAATGGGGCGTTCTGCCTACCTCTGTCCCCAGGCAAGTTGCCTTGAGGCGGCTCGCAAGAAGAATCGGCTGGGGCGATCGCTCAAAGCCTCTGTGCCGGCAGAAATATACCAAACCTTGTCGCAGCGTTTAGCTGCGAGTTCACGGGGAGATCCGCCCAGCTACAGGATGGGAAATCCTCCCTAAAAGTTAGCAACCCCCACTTTCATTTACTCGTTAGCATAAATACAGGGTGTTTTTTGAGCGCGCAGGCTGCCATTAGTAGATTGCTGGTTAATATGAAGTGAGGAGTTATGAGGAGAGAGCAATTAGGGACGAGGTACTAAAAAAAAGGAGCGATCGCGAGCATAAACGTGTGTCTGAAAGCGCCGCCTAACCCCCTGAGTATCTAGCACCGGGTAGCCCATGCAGCAACAGCTTGTAGGACTGGTGGTTTATAGCTGAGCGCGTCAGTGTCAAAATATACTCGCACCAGCAATCGTCATGCTCCATAGCTCTGCCGCAGTTCGCATACAACAACCTCAGTTTTTTTAAGATTTGTGCAAGATTAGATAAAGAAGCGTTTGAATAAGGGGGCAGCCAGCGGGCTAGCTGTAAGCTGGCAAACTTAAAAGTTTATTGTCGATTATGTAGAGGTACTATCATTTGGTTTAAGTTCCAACCATTAAGCAACATGAAGATGAGCAAATGGTCGTTCAAGGATTTAGTCATAGTGTGAAAACTGGTAGGTACGACAGGGGCATAGTGGATGAACAACGGCAAAGTCAGAATTTACGATCTATCAAAGGAATTGAATTTGGACAACAAGGATATTCTTGTAATTTGCGACCAGCTAAATATTGCGGTCAAAAGTCACAGCAGCACGATTTCTGAATCGGAGGCAGAGCGAATTCGCGCGGCAGCTGAAAAATATTCAGCTCGCCCAACGGTCGCTGCGCGGGGTAACAACGGCGACAGATTAGAGCGAAGACCAGGATTGCCCCCCGCCGTAGGGAATGGAATCAAGAACGTCGAACACAAGCCACAAATTTTGCAGATAAAACATAAGACTGGTTCCGGATCTAACTCCCAACAGGCGGGAGCGCAGGTTGCTATTCCCCCTCAACCATCCGTAAAACAGCAAACAGTCTCACCTATGAAGCCGACGGCACCTAATCGACCGCGTCAACTTCAGCAGGATGCTAAGCAAGCCGAGGCAGCTTCGGAAGTTAAATTGCCACAGCAGCCTGTAGCATCAGCTCCTACAGCATCAGCTCCTACACCTCCTACAGCTTCTATTCAAAAAGAAGCCCATCTCGTTGAACCTCCCGTCAGACCAGCATCTGTAGAAACGGGAGATACTGCTTTTATACAGCCAGCTAAAGCTGATCGACCAGTACTAAAACGAGCCAAAGTTGAGCAATCGCCACCTGAGCAATTGCCAAAGATGGCGAGTAGAACCCAGGCACCGACAAAACCGAGCGGTGACAGGAAACCGCCTACCAAGCCAGAACCGTCACAACAGGAATCTCAACCGCTGCCAAAACTCCAGCGGCCGGAGATGAAGTTGCGTCCCGCTGTCGCTCCGGTGATGCCGGGGTCAAGACCGGAAATAGGTGGTAGATCGTCAGAAGCGGTTCAGATGCCCAGGCGGTTAGCGCTGCAAACAGAAGCCAAGGAAAACAACGACCCCACAATAGAAACGCTGGATCTGGATCTAAAGCGTCCTACTCCGCCTCGTCTAGTCAAGCGCGGCAAAGGCTGGGAAGATTCTGAGGAAGAAGATACGGATAATGCCGCCAAAGCAGGCAAGGTGGCAGCCAAAGGCAAGCGGCGATCGCCAATCATCGTCGATGAGGATGATGATGATTTGGACGCTGCCCTGGGCGATCTAGAAGCACCAGTTATGGTTAATCTGTCTGTGGCTCGTCCTCCCAAGCAAAAGGCGCATCCAGGACAGCCCATACCTGCGGCATCTATCCCAATGCCTAGTGCCAAAGGTACTAGAAAGCCAAGGAGCGATAAGGACGGGCAAAAGTCAGACAACCGCTCTAACCGTCGCGAACAAAAAACGGTAGAACGTCCCGAAAAAGTGGTATTAACTGGCAGTATGACTGTCAGGGATCTGGCTACGGCCCTAAATGTAGCCGAAACTGAAATTATCAGGAAGCTGTTCTTCAAAGGAATGGCTGTTAATATTACCCAAACCCTGGATGTGCCCACGGCTAGCATGGTAGCTGAGGATCTGGGCGTGGAAGTCGAAACAGCGGAAGAACAGGCACCCGCCACAAAAGTGACGGAGATGCTGAATGCCGCAGACATGGAAAACCTGCACCGACGTCCGCCAGTCGTGACGATTATGGGGCACGTAGACCACGGCAAAACTACCCTCCTCGACGCCATCCGCCAAACCAAGGTGGCGCAAGGAGAAGCTGGTGGTATTACGCAGCACATCGGTGCTTATCATGTGGACGTTGAGCATGAAGGGCAAGCCCAGCAGGTTGTCTTCCTAGACACCCCTGGCCACGAAGCCTTTACTGCTATGCGGGCAAGGGGGGCACGAGTCACCGACATAGCTGTTTTAGTAGTGGCGGCTGATGATGGTGTTCGACCTCAGACAGCTGAAGCGATCAGACATGCTCAAGCTGCTGAAGTGCCGATTGTCGTTGCCATCAACAAAATTGATAAACCAGAAGCTCAGCCAGATCGCGTCAAGCAAGAATTGACTGAATACGGTATGGTGCCAGAAGAGTGGGGTGGCCAAACCATTATGGTGGAGGTGAGCGCCCTCAAAGCGGAAAACCTGGATACTCTTCTGGAAATGATCCTGCTAACCGCAGAAATTGAAGAACTATCTGCTAACCCAGATAGGCCCGCTAAAGGCACAGTCATTGAAGCCCATCTCGATAAAGCAAAAGGACCTGTCGCTACCCTGCTGGTGCAAAATGGCACGCTGCGCGTAGGCGACACCCTAGTCGCTGGTCATGTATTCGGCAAGGTACGGGCGCTGGTCGATGACCGGGGAGCGCGGGTGGAAGCTGCCACTCCTTCTTTTGCCGTTGAAGTGCTGGGCTTGAGCGATGTCCCAGCCGCGGGTGATGATTTCGATGTCTTCGAGAACGAAAAAGAAGCACGCGCGATCGCCCAACAGCGAGTCGATGAGCAGCGGCAGTCACGCTTGCAACAGGTGATTTCATCCCGTCGCGTCACCCTCAATACCCTCTCAGCTCAGGCTCAAGAAGGAGAGCTGAAGGAACTCAACTTGATTTTGAAGTCAGACGTCCAAGGCTCAGCGGAAGCAATTCTAGGGGCATTAAGACAGCTGCCGCAAAATGAAGTGCAAGTGCGGGTGTTGTTTGCCGCCGCCGGTGAAGTTACCGAAACAGACGTAGACCTGGCAGCTGCCAGTGGTGCTGTAATTGTCGGATTTAATACCTCCCTGGCTAGTGGGGCTCGCGCTGCTGCTGACCAAGCGGGTGTTGATGTGCGCGAATACAACATCATTTACAAACTACTTGATGACATTCAAGCCGCTATGGAAGGGCTGCTTGAACCAGAGCAGGTGGAAGAACCTCTGGGTCAAGTAGAGGTGCGAGCCGTCTTCCCAGTCGGTCGTGGAGCAGTTGCCGGTTGCTATGTACTGTCCGGTAAGGCGATTCGCAATTGCAAGATCCGGGTGCATCGTGGCGGTAAGGTTGTTTATCAAGGCATCCTCGATTCTCTTAAGCGGATGAAGGATGACGTTAAGGAAGTTAACGCCGGATATGAATGTGGTATCCGCATCGATAACTTCAATGACTGGGCAGAAAGCGACATCATCGAGACCTTCCAGATGGTGAGCAAGCGACGTACCCTTTCAACAACCTAGGTCAAATAGTTAGTTGTTAGTTGTTAGTTGTTAGTTGTTAGTTGTTATAAAATTCCTACTAACTACTGTACGGGCACGGCACTGCCGTGCCCCTACTAACTACTACCAATTAGCAATAAATAATGCGCTCTTTTTGGTCAGAACCTTTCTTGTGGATTCATCTTGCGGGTTTGGCGGCTCTGCCACTTTTTCTGGAACTGTGCTGGGTAGGACTGGCGGTAGGCGACCCCCTGTTGCCGGTTTGGTTAGAACTCGTTTTAGTTGCTAGCGTTGGCATTGCACCTATACTGTGGATGCAATTAATCCGCCCCTTCGATATATTCAGCATTCTGGCATTGGCAATAAAGCCAGAGCAGCTAACACCAAAACAGCGACGCATTCTCAGCTTATTTAATACCCCAGCAAACCGATTTGTTGCAATTTGTGCAGCCGTTTTCATGCTGTGGGTGCTGTGGCAAATTTACCGGGCAGCACCTGTCGCTGCATCCGTTGCTTTCTTTCCACCGGGCTGGCGGCTGGCAGGGTTGTTGTTGGCGGGATGGGCATTTCTCGCCAGCAATTTATTCTTGCAGGTGCCTGTCGCCGTCCTGCGAGTCTTGTTGACCAGCGAAGCGGTGTTTGCTAAAACCGAACCCTATCCCGTAGAACGAATCCCGCAGGATTTCACAATGCCAGGCTGGCAGGTTAATCAAATCTTGCCGCTGGTTACAACAGAGCCAGAGTAATGCAACAACGTCGCCTCAAAAGGCGTCTTCTGAGTAAGACTGAGAACGGCTAAGGATAATGCTTACCGCCTTGACGCTTCAATTTTAGATTTTAGATGCCAGGATTTTGGATTAAAAGAAATTTTGGGTTCATGCCCCGCCGAATTATGGGCGTAACAAATCTAAAATCGTAAACCTAAAACCCCCAAGCCCCGACCAAGAGTGGTCGGGATCAATCTAAAATCGTAAATCCAAAATCCTTGCATTGGTTGACCTCTGATTTGCGATCCCAGGGACTGTGTCTCTGGCTTGGAGATGTTATTTGCAGCACAATCTAAATTTGCAACTACGCTATCCTAAAAATAGATATAGAAATTGATAAACATTGCCCCATCCTAAAGATCCCTTCTCTAAGGTGTTTATGACTAGTTATCCTGCTTCAGCGTCAAGCCAAGTATCGCAAGATCCCCAAATTTGGGACAGTCTCAAACAAGCGATCGCAGCCAGTTCTGGATTTCAGCGTTGGCAAATCGAACACCCTGTCGATGACCAACTTCAAGAGTTCAGCCTCGACCATTGGGTTCGTCGGTATCTGCGTGAAACTCTTGAAACTCTGGCTTACTGAAAAGGCATCCAGTTAGAAGATAAACTCAAAACTAGAAAATTTAGGCTTGAGCCTACCTTACCGTCTACATTGGGGGTTCAATTGTTCAAAGCCTTGGCAAGCGCCTTGCCAGCCGGCTAAGTTTCCCATATACCTCAGCAAGGCGCTCGCCCTCTACATGTACCTCTTGGGTAGGATAATTTTGTAGTATTTCCAGCAGGGTAATATTCCTGTCTGGAAGAGCAGAACTGACCAAGGCGGCTCGTAAAGATTCCCTGTTTGCTAAATTGTCGGGAGTATGAACCACCTCAGAGACTTGATCGAGTAGCAGTTCCCCGACAGGACTCTTGAGCACCTGATATAACAGCAAAGGATTAACTTTGACTTCTTGCTTCAGCAGTTGTCGCATTTCTTGCGTGTCTTTTCCTGCCAGCTTTAGATAAAATCCCAGTGGCGTAGAGATCTGACCGGTTTCGGCAAAGGTTGTGAGTTCGCGAACGGATACAGATGCCCGCAGAAAGCGGTACTTCAGCACCGCTGACTCAGAAGCGTCTGCACTTGTGCCAAAGAGCAAAATGCCCATACCGGCGGCAAAACCCAATATGCTTCGCAGTGAGAGCAGTCGATAATGCATATTAAGCCTGAGAATATTTATATTTAACTTTGACGATATCCAATCCCAGTCGGTTCCACCCTACTACTCAGATCGTGTCCGGTTGCATCCACCTCGTAAATAACAGGGGGACAAGGGGACTCTTAGAAAAGAGTATGATGTCCGCGCTGGCTTACGCCTAATAAAAACCGATTGACTTATAGGGGCGGGTTTAGCCCAAGATATTTGTGGATAGCAGATTTTATCTATAAACCTGCCCCTACGCATATTGTGGTTGATCGACCGGACATGATATCAAGGGGTTATAGAAGCAGATTCCGTATCCCTAGGGAACCAGAAAGCTCAGCAACAGGTCGTTAAATCTAACCGTTCTAAAAACCTAAACAAAATTGCATGTTCTTACCATGCATATAACCGAGCAGTTCTGTGCTGGCTAAAAGCAATATATTTTGGCGATCGCAGGGCGAGGGCGATAATTTACATCCAAATTTGTCTAAAATTTTGCGAGCAGAGACTACTGTGAATTGACAGATTTGCGATCGCGTCAAACCCTACTCTTAGAGAAGTTGCTTTCTGCCGCGTGAGCATAGCTTTGCTGAAGGCATAGGGCGGGCGTAGATAGTTTAGACGTCCGCTTTCTCGGCTTATTCCTAGCGCTAGCGCGCATCGCTTAAGCGTTAAAAAATATCTCGCTCAGTTAATTCCCACCTAGAGTAATCAAACCCATGACAGGCATTAAGAGTATCGCCCACCAGGGCGCTCATCATAACTCCTTACATCTGAAAGTTGTTCGTTTTCACAAACGGCTCACCGATATCGTACCCGTCAAAGCGTCCTTGGTAAGTGCTATTTTACTTTGGTCGGGGGGGGCAATAACCGTTACGGCTGGAGCCAATCCAGTGCCTACCATAATCATCGAAACACCGCAGGATAATCCAGCGCCTTCTACCGCAACCATCCAGACGCCGCAGGCTAATCCAGTACCTTCTACAGTAATCATCCAGACGCCGCAAGCTAATCCAGTACCTTCTACAGTAATCATCCAGACGCCGCAAGCTAATCCAGCGCCTTCTACCGCAACCATCCAGACGCCACAAGCTAATCCAGCGTCCTCAAATGAAATAGTCCAGACGCCATTGGGAGCTAGAGTTATTTATGTCAACCCAGCCATCGGCACAGATAGCGGCAGCGCTGGGACTACTGAACTCGCGCCAGTACGCACCATCACCTATGCCCTCCAGCAAGCAGACGCAGGCACAGTGGTTCAGCTGGCTCCTGGTACTTACGCAGAGAGCACTGGTGAAGTCTTCCCACTCTATCTTCCTGAAGGCGTGATTCTGCGCGGTGATGAATCTAGCAAAGGGCAAAGGATAATTATTATTGGGGGGGCTAGCTACCAAAGTCGGGTTGAAGCCAATCAGAATGTTACGATTCGAGCCGACCAAAATAGTGAAATTAGCGGTGTGACTATCAGCAACCCGAATATTCGCGGTACTGGTCTATGGATTGAATCGACTAACCCGACAGTTAGAAACAATACCTTTTCCAATAGTCTGCGGGAGGGGGTTTTGGTGACTGGTACGGGTACTCCCAAGATAGAAGACAACATCTTTACCAAAAACCAGGGCAATGGCATTTCCATAGGCCGCCTATCCAAAGGGGAAATCCGCAACAATTTATTTCAGGGTACGGGTTTTGGCATCGCCCTGAGTGAGAAAGCTTCTCCTTTGATTACCGACAACCGCATTATTGAAAACGTCGATGGAATTGTGGCCTCCTCCGAGGCTGCCCCAGTGCTGCGGAACAACGTCATTGAGACCAACAAGCGGGATGGTGTCGTGGCGGTCAGCCTTGCTCAACCAGATCTCGGCACCGCAGACACGCCTGGGAATAACCGAATCCGCAACAACGGTCGCTATGACATCAACAACTCGACTACTAGGAACACCTTGCTCGCCTATGGTAATGATTTCGATACAGGACGCACTGCCGGTCGCCTAGAGTCTGATACACCGCCGGTGACAAGTGCTTTTTCGGATGTCCGGGGGCACTGGGCTCAAGCTTATATCGAAGCCTTGGCGGCTAAAAATATTATTGCTGGTTTCAAAGATGGCACCTTCCGTCCTAGTGAACCAGTTACCCGCGCCCAGTTTGCCGCGATTATCAAGCAAGCTTTTACACCCGCACCTGAACGGCCTGCCTCGAATTTCGTTGATGTTAGCAGTAAGTTCTGGGCCTATGAACCCATCCAAACCGCTTATCGAGGTGGTTTTGTCTCTGGTTATCCTGATAAGAGATTTCGACCTGATCAGCGCATTCCCAAAGTCCAGGTACTCGTTTCTCTAGCTAGTGGTCTGAAATTGCGCTCTGACAACACAAGTCTGCTGTCTGTTTATAGCGATCGCTCACTAATTCCCAATTACGCGATCGCAGCCGTAGCCGGTGCTACTCAAAGAGAGCTGGTTGTGAACTATCCCACCCCCACTACACTGGAGCCTAACCGAGAAGCTACCCGCGCTGAAGTTGCCGCCTTTGTTTACCAGGCGCTTGTCAATGCCGGTCGCGTTGAGCCGATTCCTTCAAACTATCTGGTCAAGAATCCTCAAGCTGCTCAACGTTAAAATCCAAAGCGGCGGTTTCCCGTTACAGAGAAACCGCCGCTCGATAAATATTAATCAAATTTATTTATGTTTAGGGTCTTTATATGAGCTGACCCCATTTCAACCTATATTAACTTTGACACCTATTCTGCAAAATCAGGATTTTCATAATATTTTCTTTATTTTTTTGATATTGTTGTTTGTCCGAAATTTGTAACTTTTTGTTGTTAAGAAGCCGCTGCTACTTCACTGACTATGGCAGCGGCAGTCCTCAAGCTGCCTAGGCTTATTAAGCAGGTCGGAAAAAGTTTAACAGTTCTCTATTCACAGTTTGGGGAACTTCCTGCTGCATCCAATGACCGCAGTGAGGCACCAATTTCAGCTTAAAAGGAGCCGCGATCGCGCCTTCCATGCCTTCTATGAGCTTTTTACTCAGGAGGGCATCTTCTTCACTCCACAAAATCAAGGTGGGTACGGTCACAGGTACCAGTTGGTGTCCCCAGTTTTGTAGCCAATTTTGAGGTGCTAGCAGTTGACGATAGTAGTTAATCGCGGCAGCGATGACACCAGGTTTTTCCAAAGCCTCCTGGTAAATTTGGTTATCCTCGGCGCTAAAGGCTCCTTTACGAACCGCTTGCCCCCGGAATACATCTTGCACGAAATTCTTTAAATTTTGCCGGATCAGCCACTCGGGTAAACCAGGGATCTGAAACGCCAACACATACCAACTGCGACGCAGTTGATCCAGGTTCCCAGTTAGCTCTTGCAAAAACCGCTGCGGGTGGGGAGCGTTTAAAACGGCCAGACGATCTAGTACTTGGGGAAACTTCTGTGCCAGATTCCAGGCGATCGCACCGCCCCAGTCGTGACCGGCAATATGGGCGCGGACGTATCCTAAACTCTCAATCAACCCCCGGATATCTGCACTCAGAGTATCCAGGTCATAACCACTTTTTGGCTTATCAGAATAGTTATAGCCTCGCAGATCTGGAACCACCACTTTGAAGTGGCGAGCTAGAGCTGGGATTTGATGCCGCCAAGAATACCAAAACTCTGGAAACCCATGCAGGAGTAGTACTAAGTCTCCCTGTCCTTGGGTAACACAGTGTAAGCGGATGTTGTTCGTCTCAATAAACTGATGTTGCCATCCTGAATCTAAGGATGCCATAAACGGTTTCATGCTCAAACGCCCTGAGAGTAGGACTTTTATTGATTCCCTATTTTAAGGTTAGCACTCTGGGGATCAAATCTGAGCGTTTTGGCACCCATAGCAGCCAAACTAGAAGCGGTGACATTGAAAGCACCCTTCTTTGTTTATAAACGTCGCGTTACAGGGGCACGAGCTTCAGAGGGTTTGATTTGGTATTTAACCAAATTAGCTAGATCTTGTAGCTGACTAATGGCTTCAGCGCCCTCTAACTTCATGAGTTCGCGGTCATCCCGCATTTCCGTCCAAGTAATACCGTAATCTGACACTAAAAAGCGAATCAGATGATTATCCCCCAGGCTGACCATAAACGATGCGCTATTCATCTGGCTGCCGCAGGTATAGCAGGAGGCCAGGTAGCCACGCTGCTCTAGCACAATCGCCAAGGCTTGAAGGTTCATCACCAGATCGTGGACAAATTGACGGTGTTGCTCTGCAAGTCGTATAAACACGTTTGTCCTCCAACCACCACACCTTATTGTATAACCTTTATAATTTCTTAAGAATTTGCTGTCTCATCTGAGACAGGATATTTCTTAAGAATGCCTAGGGACTGCTACCTACTTGGCACCGATTAACTTGACCATCGCTTCTGATCAACAGATCGGGAACAGTCTTGTCGAACCTGCTTGCATCCTAGACCCTGGCGATAGATCCCCAGGTCTATCTATTGGCTGACTTATGGAGCAGTTAGGGGCAAGCGAATATAAAAATAATCAATACAACAGATAAGTATGTCTGTAGTGACACTTTCCCTGCTGATTTAGTTGGTGCTAAGAATGTTCCACTAAGAGCGTTACTTTCTTGGCAAGACGGGGAAAGTACGGGACAATTTTCAGCCGTCCCTCATGCATCGTCGGATTAAGCCTCATTTGAGACTCCCCTGCCGTCCCCGCGAGGGGATTGCCAGATTGCACCGACAAACCTGAAAACTGTCTATTTTGGCGACAGTATTTAAATCAGATACCCGTTCGATTGAATTAAGTACCGAGCCTAATTTAGACAATCCCAGAGGGCTTTATCTCCCTAAGTGTTAGAAAGATTTCTCCTACTTATGGTTTCCGTATGCCTCAGGGTACGTTTATCCTTGAATGTTTAAATTTTCTGGTTTTGGGATACGTTAATTTCCCTGACTGTTTTTATTTGGTGGCATTCGTCACCCACTAGCGATTATTATTCCCTAGCCTGCGGTTTGAGGTTGGGCAAACCGGAGTAGGGCGGGGGTGTTGAATAATGTTCAGAAAAGTTCAGCAATAGGTGGATACCTTTAATCCACTTGCCACCAACCGAACGCTGGCCCAATGAATCGGATTGTCACCCAGTAGGCAGCTAGGAGACCGATGCCAGTCCAAGTACCTTTTGTGGTCCATTTTACAAATTGTTCCCCTTGGCTTTTGCTAATTGGCAGCCAGGGTAATATGTTTGCTTCTTGACCGTACTTTTCTCCCAGTGCTTCTTTACGACGCTTTGCTTCACCCATAGTAGTTATATTGAATTTTGGATTGATTATAGCCCCCTTGATGGAACCCACACAAATTGTTCACAAATCAATGGGGGTCTGGGGGTTATCCCTCCCCACCCACAAGGGGATGGGGGTGTTTAAAGAAATTACATTTAACCCATCTCCGTAAACCAGCTGGCGTCTGGATAGTTAATCCGCGCTAGGGGGCTAAGAGCGGTCAGCACTTGCTGCCCGTAGCTGCGGTAGTTCACACGGTTATCTAAAATAGCCACGACACCAAGGCATTCTCGCACTGGCGCGATCGCCCTTTGCAATTCCCTCAATGCCGCTGGCAGGAGATACAAGCGAAACCAGTCCTTACGCAGTTCTTTATAGTAGGCTACTCGAGCCGCAACCAAGGGATCTTCCAAAGAAGGAATGGGCAAAGTAGCCACGATCAGCAGTTGGGGAGACGGTAGAACACCCTGATGCTGCCGCCAAAACTCCCAGCCAGTGACAAGGATGCCGGTGTCATCCAGACGGGTTTTCTCCACCTGCACCCGCTTTCCAAACTCAGCTGCCAAAACTGTCGCTACCTGCGCTTTGAGCGGCATATCCCCAATGAGGAGAACAATTGGTCTTTTAATGCCGGTGCAGACATTGAGCAGGGTGCGGACTTGTTGAATCAGGGCGTCCTGAAATTGAGGTGTATTCGGCATGGGCAGCTTATCTGGCACATAAAGCTGAATTAGTTCGCTTTGTCGGTCTGGGGAGAACTTCAAGCAAGTCAATTCTCCTAATCCCAGCTGCTGCCGATAAACAGATGCCTCCGGATCTAAATCTAGTGCCCCACCGATTAACACTACTGGCTGCTGAGACCAGACTTTGCTTAAAGGCGTCTCTACCTCCACGGGACCGCAGTAGAGGGAGAACTGGCCCTGCGATCGCGCAATTGATGCCCACATCAGCTGGGCGTCTGTTTGCCACCGCTGCCAAAAATTTCTCCAGCTCTCTGGCAATTGGCTACCGTTGCCCTCACGGACATCTAAATGCAGCGCCTCATACAAGCGCCACAATATATCTTGCTCTGATTCCTCAATCACGCAGCACTCGTAAGGATTGGAGGGGTGCTGAAAGATGGCTTTGAATAGCTGCACGCGGGCATCCCTAATCGCGTCGGCTTGATCGGGACGTTTGAGCATTAATTCCTGCCAGTCACCAGGTTGGATACAGACCGTCAGCTGGTGGCGTGCCCACCCTTCCAGGTCATCAGCGCCATCAATTAGGGTGGGGATGCCGCCATTAAAGTACCCGTGCCCTTCTAGCGCGTCTGCTAACCAAGACTTGGGTGAGGTCAGCAGCAGCCCCTGAAAGTCTCCACCAGGCCAGCGATCGCCCATTTGGACGCTTTTGTCTGTCTGAAGCCACTGTCGCAACTGGGGAATTTCTACTTCTAGCAACCGCTGCTGCACCGCTTCCGGCGTTACTAAAATCACTGGTCCTCTCCAGATCAATGCCGGTGTCAGGTAACTTAAGCGATACCGCCCTTGGATGCCATCGGTGGAAACTCCCGTCTGGATCAGGGCAGAACGCCCCAGTCGCAACGCTCGTGCTACCAGCCGCGCCATCGTCAAATGATGGGGCCAGCTGGGAACAAGTCCTTGTTCTCGCAAAAAGGCACGCAGGGAGGAATGGACTTCTACCTCAATCACAAGCACTCGCAGCGTTTGGACGCCTCCAGAAATTGACACCGACGTTAAGATGCCCTGCCGCAAATATTACCGTATGGACTTCTACAACGCCCTTTTTATTATGCCAAGGCGAATTTTCTACCTTCTGCTGCTGCAACTTGACAGATCAGAATATAATTTGTTAGCTTAGTCATAATCGTTACGAGTATGACTAAGTACGCTACTAACTCAGCCCTTGGTCTTCAAGCTAAGTAATTGTTGATTCTTAGAAATTGCACATAACCTGATTACAGGAGCTAAGCAGATGGTTAAAGTTGTTGGAATTGGCGGGAGCTTAAGACCAAAATCCTATAGCCAGCAGGCGCTGAATTTGGTGGCTCAACGATTAAAAGCCTTAGGTGCTGAAGTAGAAATTATCGATCTGCGAATGATGAAACTCCCCTTCTGCAATGGAGAAGATGAGTATCCTGACTATCCAGATGTAGAACGCTTGCGTAATGTAGTTAAGCAGGCAGATGCCTTAATTTTGGCAACGCCAGAGTATCACGGCAGCGTCAGTGGTGTCATCAAAAATGCCCTTGACCTGATGAGCTTTGAACATCTAAGCGACAAAGTTACAGGATTGATTAGTGTCCTAGGCGGTCAGTCTAACAGCAACGCCCTCAATGACATGCGAGTAATTATGCGTTGGGTACATGCTTGGGTGATTCCAGAACAAATCGCTATTGGACAAGCCTGGAACGCTTTTGGCCCAGAAGGCAAGCTTGTAGATGAGAAACTATCTCAACGTTTCGATCAGTTTGCTGAAAGTTTGGTTGAAAGTACTCGCAAAATCAAGGGGATCAATTATGTGTAACATCCTTGTTGGTACGGACAGAGGGGTTTTGCGGTTAGACAATGACACAAAAAAAGTCCAACAGGAACAGGGACCATCCACAGTCTCTTTTTTGGCAACTACCCAAGAAAAAGTGTTTGCGCTGACGAAGGAGAAAGCTCTCTGGGTAAGGGCTAACGAGAACGATTGGCGAGTGGTGAATGAGCAACCTGTTGCAGAGGAGGTATGGTCTTTTGCCGCCGATCCCCGTGACGCCAACTTACTATATATAGGCGTATCTCCAGCCCTTTTATATCGAAGTGAGGATGGAGGAGACAGTTGGACGGCGTGTGAATCTCTAAAGCGTATTCCTGGCTATGAGAACTGGACTTTTCCACCCCCTCCCCATATCCCTCACGTCCGTTATATTGCTCCCGATCCTCAGGTTGTAGGTGCTGTTTACATTGGTGTGGAGGAGGGCGGTGTCTATCACAGTAGAGATGGAGGCGAGACGTGGAAGAGCCTAAATGAGGGGCTGTATTGGGATGTACATACGGTGACGCCTGCTGCTGATAATACGCGGTTGTACGCAACGACAGGAGCGGGATTTCATCGCAGCGATGATGGTGGTGAACACTGGCGGCACATCAATACCGGGCTAGATCGTCGTTATACTATTCCGTTTCTAGTGTTGCCGGAAAGACCGAATCGAGTCTATACAGCGGCAGCAGCTAGCCCCCCTCCAGGTTGGGTAAAGGGAGCAAATGCTGCTGTTTACCGCAGTGACGACAACGGGGAACACTGGGTAAAACTGGAACGTGGTTTGCCGCCACAGTTTGACACGATGGTGTGGGCAATAGTTCTGGATCAAGCCGGAGGCTTATACGCTGCAACTAGACATGAGGTTTTTGCCAGTAATGACTACGGCGACAGCTGGCAATTGATGGCAGAAAACCTGCCTATGGTGCGATCGATCGTTGTAGCCTGAAGCAAACCAATTTGTTTAGTCTGCGGCTGAAAAAAATACTTCCAGGCGTTTGAGTACAGGACTTGTAATTAGATCTCTTGCAAAATTCTAGAGAGCAAACCTATATCCACCTCAACTCTGGTTTCAAAGTTATAGGCTTGAGATTAGCTAATTGCTAATCACTAATTACTAATTGCTTTTTAGGTTACGGGCAGTATAAAGTCTCACGGGTTTTACGCCCAGTGGTGGGATTTGTGCCTTTAGCAACCTTACACAGCTGTTTTTGCACATCCTGGCGCAGTAGAACGTCGGTGAAATCTGCCCCATCAATGACGGCACCATCAAACTTGGCGCTAGAGGCAAATGCTCCCTCTAGAACAGCATTGGTTAAATTAGCTTTGGTGAAACGGGCTGAGTCCAGGGTAGCGTTGGTGAGGTTGGCTGACTCTAAGTTTGCCAATTCCAAATTCGCGGCAAAGAAACTGACGCCCTGTAGATCTGTATGGCTGAAGTTACTGTTACGAAGATTTGCTTTGGTGAAGCTAGAGTCGGTGAGTACGCGACCTGAGAAGTCTGCGTTAATAAGGGTTTCTTTGTTGTAGTCGTCAGCAAGGGCAGGGGTAGCGATCGCACCAAAAGCCACTATAGAGGCAACTACTAATACAACAAAATTAAACACGACAGCACAGGATAGCTGGTGAAACCGACGATTCATGCTGTTTTGATCTACCACAAAAGTGTATATCCTGATTGACACTCCCCACGTCTAAAGCCAGGGGTTTTACGGCGTTCTTCTGATAATATTACCAGCAAGTTACAAAGAGTGAACTTTTGGGCTGATTGCACCTCAACCAATGAGAACCGTATGCCCAATATTGGTGAACTGGGAGAACAGTTGGTGGCTCAATGGTTGCAGGCACAGGGCTGGGAGATTTTACAGCGTCGGTGGCGTTGCCGATGGGGAGAATTAGACTTGATTGCGTGGCAACAAGCAGGGAGATTTGAACTGGAAGCTGAAACCTCCCTGGTTTTTGTTGAGGTGAAAACACGCAGCCGGGGTAACTGGGATGCGGATGGTCTGCTGGCGATTACCAAAGCAAAGCAAGCAAAACTTTATCAGACGGCTCAACTATTTTTAGCTGACAACCCAGATTTGGCAAATTTACCTTGCCGTTTTGATGTGGCACTGGTCAGCTGCCAGAGGGTGTCACGCCAAGGGTGTCAAGGTTACACAGACGGGTTGCTGAGTCAAGCGATCGCACTGCCAGGATACAACCTTGTCCTGCAAGAGTACATTCAAGGCGCTTTCCATTGACCACAGCAGCGTTAATTGCCCGCTTAAGCCAATGTTTCCGGGCAGTATCCTAATCCCCTGGTGAACTGTTGGCGAAATGCTTCAATATCGCTGCGATCCGGATTACCATGAGAAACCACAGCAACTTGGTAGCGACGCATAACGTCGATAGGTGACTGTCCCGTTTCTAAGCTCCAAAGCGCCATTTGCAAGCGAATCTCCGGTTCGTAAGGAATTCCCTGCTCCATCATGAATGCCCGAAAGTCACCATGTTGCTGAGGCTTTAGGGGTCTGTTCATTTTAACTTTAACCACCCAACCATCAATCTGATGAATCACTGTCATGAAATGAAGCGGCATCTGGGGGGTCGTGTGTAGGTACTCAACCACCCGCAGGGTCAGGCTGGCATTAGCTAGGAAGTAAATAAATTCCATACAGTTCCTTGGCTTGGAGTACAAGCAAATGCTATACCTCTATCTTAGGTTTCAAATAAGACGGAGCAGTAGGGGAGATGCCCCCGATCTGGTTTGGGTGAATTTACCCAATTATTGGGGAGCAATGGAACAAAGCATTCTCAGTGGAATAACGGGATGACAGGCATTGATTTAGATCGGTTCTTAGCCAGCTACGACTATGAACTACCGGCGGATTTGATTGCTCAAACGCCTGTATTTCCTAGGGATAGTTCGCGGTTGCTGGTAGTCAATTCCCTTAATAACCATACTCACGACGTCTTCCGTAATTTGCCGGACTTGCTCTTGCCTAAAGACCTGCTGATTTTGAATAATACCCGTGTTATCCCTGCCCGTCTCTATGGTCGAAAGACCACAGGGGCGCTGGTGCAGGTGTTGTTGGTGGAAGAGCTACAGAACAACTGCTGGCTGGCTTTGGTTAAACCAGGCAGACGTATTCAACCAGGGATGACGGTTTCTTTTGAACTACCCAAAGCAGCAATTCTAGATTCCATCCCCACTGTTTTAAAGGCAACGGTTTTGGGGAAGGATGAGGCGACTGGTGGGCGTATATTACAGTTTGAGGTGCCAGCGGGTGTTTCCTTTACCCAGCTGTTAGAACAATTTGGTCAGGTGCCGCTACCGCCTTATATTACAGCCTCCCAATCCCAACCAGAACAGTATCAGACGGTTTATGCCGAGCGGCTGGGGGCGGTTGCGGCACCAACAGCTGGGCTGCACTTTACCGACGAGCTACTGAACCGATTGCAGCAACGGGGGATTGGGCAGGCGTATGTGACGCTGCACGTTGGCATTGGTACGTTTCGACAGGTCGAGGTGGAGGACATCACCAGCCACAAGATGCATGGGGAGTGGGTGGAGGTTCCAGAATCAACAGTAGAACAGATTCGCCAGACTAAAGCTAACGGAGGGCGGATTATTGCCGTGGGAACAACGGCGGTGCGGGCGCTGGAGGCGTGTGCTGCGGGTGGGGAGTTAAAACCGTATTCTGGCAAGACAGAGTTGTTTATATACCCGGGTTACAAATGGCGACTGGTAGAGGGGCTGATTACGAACTTCCATCTACCGCGCTCTAGCTTGCTGATGCTGGTGAGCGCTCTTTTGGGGCGGCAGCGCTTGATGGAGTTGTATCAAGAGGCGATCGCGCATCGGTATCGTTTCTATTCTTTTGGCGATGCTATGCTGATTTTGCCTCAAGCCAAAATTGCTAATACTTAGGGATTTAGTGGCAGTTCGACATATAACTAGCGAACGCAGATGTGGACAGATACACTGCCCTATATGAGCCACTCCCATCGTGTATTCGCCGTAAAGTCCCTGCAATCGAAGCCAGACCGACTCCAGTTAAGGTCCCTAAGTTGATATTTAGGCTTGGAGAAAGATATCGTACAGTGACAGCAAAATCTCCACAACAATCAGAATCACCACATACCACTCCACCCGCAGGCTACTGCTGTGCTGCATAAACTCCAGCACGGTTTGTGCGGTTTGGGAAATCAGCTCGAGTTTACGTTCTAGGGCGTGGTGACGCTCACGGATTTCGTATTCATCCTCCAAACGCTGATACAGGTGTTCTAGCTGTGGGGATTCCCAGAGCACCTCAGGCTTATCGATGATCTCGACTCGACCGACTATTTTATGTTGAACTAACAAGGTAGTGCCGAGTTGACGCAGTAATTCCCGGCTCTGACGTCTACTCCGGTTTTCGCGCTGGAGACTAGCTGCAAACGGTTCAATTTGATCGAATACAGTGGCCAGACTGGTTTCATAATGAGACAGCACAACACTCTTAGCCAGAAGATCAGCCACTATCTGCAAACGTTCAATACTAAATTCTTGCAGGAAAATTTTCCCATCCTTGACTCGCTCACCCTCCGTCCTGCTGATGTGCATTTCCACTTCTTCGGTTTCTGGGTCAGCAAAAGAGCTACTAACGATGGGGGAGAGTTGGCTTAAGAAAGCTACCTTTTCCACAGAATCAAGACCAAATAGGACAACGGCACCGTAGCCCAGCAGCACCGCACAGCCGTGTTCGCCTGTAGTAACCATTAGTGGCAAAGTCGCCAAGCGATGGCAATTTTCCCAAGCCTGTAGGTTTATCTCTTGTCCCAGGAATAGAGCCTGTGCTTTGAGGGTATCTGTGTGATTAAAAGGGGTTTTTTGCATGACAGGTTTCTTTGACACTCCCCTGGCTAAAGCCGAGGGAATTCTTCATTCAATGAGTCCACTTACTTAAAGCTCCTTGCGTTACTTCAAGTAGAGGTGGTTCTCTCCTGAAGCGTTAACTTTCCCCATGCCCTGGGGTAGTTGCATTAGTGCAAATTTTGTTTGAGTTAATTGCTACTCGTCTAGTTCCTGTGAATCTTTTACCTACTTTCAGGCCGTCCGGCAATTAAGCCAAACTACTAGAACAACAAAGTAGAACCCATGATTCAGTTGTCAAGGTACAGCGTTACCATTTAGGTACTAGGGTTTTTAAACAGGTTAATTACCCCACCTGTTATCTTTAATGGTAGTGCGATTTAACTACCGTGTCAACGAGAAAAAGACCAAAAGTTTATCAATTAAGGCGTTTTGAAGACGAATGGAAACAGTTGGATTTTTATGCTCAGTCAAAATAGATTTCTGCTGCGGAAGTTTGGCGCGAGTTTATCAAAACACTTCCAAGGCAGGATAAATCCTGCGACTAGCTTTCATCCCTGGGCTAAAGCCACAGGGTTTTCAGCATCTCCCTTATAAAACCAACAACTAATTCAATGGGACTGTCTGAGGGATGCTATGGAAGATGTGCTTCGCACAGTGTCTTAACCGCCTTGGCGGTTGCTATAAAAGCGAGATGCTGCTATAAATGTATGTTTGCTAGAAGCTAATTGCTAATTACTAATTGCTAATTGCTATAAATACTAAATCGGCAAGCGATTAATATCTTTATTTGAGCCAATCACCACTATCGCTGAACCCTTCTGTAAGCGCTGATTGGGATCGGGGTTAATTTCAAACTTGTCATTATAACTTACCGCTAGCAAATTCAAACCATAGCGGCTACGGAGTTTGAGATCGGCAATTGTTTTGCCGTCAAATTGGTCTGGAACAATCAGTTCGACAATACTATTTTCTGGATCTAGCTCAAATCGATCTAAGATGGCTGGCTTGGTGAGCGATCGCGCTAAAGTACATCCGGCTTCATTTTCTGGATAGACGACATGATCTGCCCCAACTCGCTTTAACACCTTGCCGTGGATTTCAGATGACGCCTTGGCAACAACGTGGGGGACACCCGCCTCTTTCACATTCAGCGTGGTGATAATGCTTTCTTGCAAATAGTTACCAATGGCTACAATCACCGTATCAAACTCAAAAATTCCGGCTTCTTTCAGGGCTGCTGGTTCGGTTGAGTCCAGTTGCAACGCATGGGAAACAATCTGCTCTGTTAATACCTGGGCAACTTGTTTTTCATCGATGTCAGTACCCAGCACTTCATATCCTAATTTGTGCAGAGTTGAGCATACTGCTCGGCCAAAGCGTCCTAACCCAATGACTGCAAATTGTTTATTGTCTTTGCGTAGACTGCGAAAAAAACTTAAGGACGACAGATTCACAGTTTTTACCTTTGTTCTAGTAGCTGTCTTTAGGTTTACAGAACGCTAACAAGAGCGACAATATCAAACATACGCTTAATTTACAACCCATCAATAGATAGTTAACCTGTAACTATCCCACGAGCAGGTTTTCTTCTGGATAGCGGACTGCGCTAGGGCGGGGATCTCCTAAAAGAGCCGACATTAGCAGTAAAACGCCAACCCGTCCGACGTACATCGTGGCAATCAACACCAGCTTTGCAGCTGCTGAGATACTAGCAGTGATGCCAGTGGAAAGACCGACAGTAGCAAAAGCGGACACCACCTCAAATAAAATTTGAAGAAAACTTACTTCTGGATCGGTAAGAGCGATTAAAATTGTTGCTAAAATAACAGTTGCAATTGAACCGGCTAACACGCCAACTGCTTTCAAAATTAGAGATACAGGGACTTGACGCTGATATAAGAGTACATCCTCTTTTCCCTGTAAAATTGCCTTTGTTGAACTGGCTAAAACTCGCAAGGTAGTCGTTTTCATGCCGCCACCAGTACCACCTGGGCTTGAACCAATAAACATAAGTATAATTGTAATAAATAAACCAGCAGCGGTCATTTTGCCAAAGTCAATAGTGTTGAAACCAGCTGTTCTGGGGGTAACCGCTTGAAACCAAGCTGCCATTAACTTTGTTCCTAAACTCATAGAACCAAAAGTTTGATTATTTGTCTGTTCTATCAGAAAAAATACAATTGTTGCCCCTAGCAATAAAACGATCGTAGTGCTGATGGCAACTTTGAAATTTAGGGAAAACACAATACGCTCTGTTTTTTTCTGGAGGCGATCGCGTAACCACAGAAAAATCTCCATAATTACTTGATAACCAATACCGCCAAAAATAATTAACGTAGTAACTGTTAAGTTTAATAATACTGATGATTGATAGTCAATGAGATTATTTTTGAAAAGGCTAAATCCAGCATTGTTCCAAGAATTAATGCTATGAAAAATTGATAACCACAGACCATTATTTAAGCCATAAGTTGGAACAAAAACAGGCATAAGTAGAAAAATGCCGGTGATTTCAAAAATAAGCGTTATGGCAATAATAGATTGTAGGACTTGAGCGCTGCCCTGCATACTGGATCGATCTAAAGATTGTTGAATAGCAACTTTATCTCGCAAGCTAAATTTGGCACCGATCAGCAAGAGGAGAAAGGTTGTTGCCGTCATATAGCCCAGTCCCCCAATTTGAACAAGTAAGACTAAAAACAATTGGCCCCAGAAAGAAAAATAAGTACCTGTATCTACAACTCCTAAACCAGTAACGCAGACGGCCGAGGTGGACGTGAACAGTGCCACAAGAGGATCGTTCCACGTCCCGCTGCTAGTAGAAAAAGGCATCATCAACAGGATAGTTCCCACGGCGATAACGGCGAGAAAGCCCAGGCAAATGGTTCTAGAGGCAGTCATGGGTTAGTTGTGGCTAGCGTAAACATTTGGCTTGACAATTCACCTATAAAAGTTTTGCTAATGACTGGGAAAAGCAAAAATGCTCCTAGATATTTATCCAAGAGTTAGGAGAAATAAATGCCGAAATGCTAGTTTACCGCTTCCACAAGCCTTTTGGATAGCAGCGCGATCGCCTTAGCTGCTAGTTGCGTCCAGAGAAATGCTGTTAAATCTCTTTAGCGGTGTTGCTCGCACTCACGTTTCGTTACAGAATGTCGATAGCGAAACATTTGTTCTAGCCGCGCATTCACCCACCAGCCCAAGAGAATATCGGCTATCCATCCTCCTGGGATGGCGTATGCGATCGCATCTGTGAGCCTAGTTTTTCCATCTTCTTGGGCAAATTGATGTTGATGAACCCAGGACTGCATTGGTCCCTGAATCTGGGCATCGGTAAATACTCGGTTTATTTGGCATTCGGTGTGACGGGCTACCCACCGCACAGGAAATGGTCCCAGCCAAATACAAAATTCAGAGATAGCGCCCACCTCTAACCCACCCTGGTGACGGATCACCTGCACGGGTTGCCAGGGTGGGGTGAGGATTTGCAGGATATCAGGTCGTTCGTGAAAGCCCCAAACGACTTCCACCGAGGCATCAATCAGTGAGGAATGTTTGAAGTGCGGCATGGAATGATTTTAGATTAAGTTATGCCCAACTTTAAAATATAAACTCCTTAATCTCAAATCAATTCGCCACTCTACTGAGGATGAAAAATCATGAATCAATTACTCTAATTACCCTTTCCACTGAGCGTTTGCCATTGGGCAACTTGATAATCAGCTGATTCCTGTTCAAATCTAGAGTGTAAGTGTGTAGACCGTTCTTAGCGACATATACGTTTCTCCTGGGAGAATAAGCACGGAGAAGAATGTTAGCATTTCCGTTTTTGGAATGACCAACGTAGTAGGTGCCGTCACTGGTGTAACAAATACCAACATAATAATTGCGAGTTTCAACAGAGAAACCTTCTGCTATATCGTATAGGCAAGCATTAGATGCAGCGGCTAGCAGCTTAGGCTGTTCTCTTGTTAAAGTGGCGGATGCCGACTGCTCATGAACGCCAGAGGCTTTTGTGGTGATTTGTGCAGCTTGTACTGAAGGGGTAAAACATAAAACTGCTCCTACACCCACCAGAGCCAGTTTCAATATTTGTTTAGCATTGAATATAGGTTTTGCGAATGCCATAATTTAACCTTCTTTTTAAGATGAAAATAAAGTTTCGTGCTTCTTACTGACGCATGAATTTTTATTCAAATCCTGGATAGGCTTTTCCGGAAAAGAAGTGAGAGCAATTCCCTATAATGATGCGCTTAATTGATCCTCATCCTAAAGGATGGGGCTACACAAACAAAGCCTGCCTACGCAGGCTAAATAAAGGGCATGATCAAGAATAAATGGTATAAGAGGAATTTTGTCTTGACATTCCGGCGGAACGTCAAGACGACTAGAAATCAAAAGAAGGTTATAGGAGCGGGCATGATATTAGGTCTGAATTTTCGTTTATTTAGACCCACCTACTTAAAAATGAGCCGTGGCTGTGGCTAGGTGCTTTTCCAAGGTTGTGGCTGGTAGGGGGCCTTGCAAGTGACTCCAGGGCAAGACTCGATCGGTAGACCAGTTGGCATGGACGTAGAAATCTAAGTCCGGCAGCTGTCCTCGTAGTTCTTTAAAGGCACGGCGATAACTGCCCAGCGAATCTCCGTAGTGGCGTGTGAGTTCTAACAGATGGGATAAACGGCGATCGCCCCTTGATAATATTGCCTGAATTACTGACCAGTTGTAGCTTTCCGGTCGAAATTCTATGCCCTCGCGTCCCAGTTGCTTCTGCAACAACTTCAGCCGCTTTTGGGCTTCCGTCTTCACCCCAAACCACTGAAACGGTGTGTGAGCCTTGGGGACAAAGGTGCTGCATCCCAATGTCAGACGTAAACCAGGTACAGCTTTCTTAATGTCTTGCATCATCGCTACCGTTTGATCTAAATCAGCGGGTTCCTCACCAGGAATGCCTACCATTCCATAGAGTTTGATGTTCTTTAAGCCACCAACTTTCGCATTTATCGCCGCCTGAATAATCTCATCATTATTCAGCTTTTTGTTAATAATTTGCCGCAACCGTTCGGAACCACTTTCTACGGCAATAGTGATGGAGCGGGTATCGTGCTTAGCCAGAATTTGTGCTAGCTTCGGGGTCACTGTGTTTGTGCGTACTGAAGCAATGCTGAGGCGAACGCGATCGCACTGGGGCTGATTCAAGTAATCTAGCAAAGTTTCAAACTCTGGGTGCTGAGTCACAGATGCCCCCAGTAACCCCAATCTGTCAGTTACCGCCAAGCCTCTCTCAATTGCTGGGATTAATGAATCTTCCAGACTCGCCGTGCGGAAAGGCAGCGTTAGATAACTTGCCAGACAGAAGCGGCACATTTCTGGGCAGCTGCGTACCACTTCCACCATATATATGTTTTCCCAAGCCGCTTTATCTGTGACTACGGTTGAGGCCGACAAGGTATTGCCCCGATAAGTCTGCTTTTCTACCTGGCTGGGAATTTCTGCGTCCACTGGCTGAATAGACTTGAGATAACCATCTTGATTGTGATATTTCACCTCATACAAACTGGGGACATAAACTCCCGGTACTTGCGCTAGATGCTTCAGTTGGGTTTTGCGCTCGGCATTTCTGACTTGTTTATAAGCCTCAATAAAATTCCCCAGGAGGTTTTCCCCATCTCCTAGCAAGATAATGTCGAAAAAGTCCGCAAATGGTTCTGGGTTGGCAGTTAGAACCGGGCCACCACCAAATATTAGGGGATGCTCATCGCCACGCGCTGATGCCCGGAAGGGGATTTCTAAGGATTCCAGCAAGTTGAGGATATTTACATAATCCAATTCCCAAGATAAGGAAAATCCAACTAATTCAGGCTTTCTGGGCAGGGGTTCCTGAGTATCGGTGAAGAGGCGGCTGACTTGGACATCAGATCGCATTGCCAAAGTCGCCCACACGACCTGATAGCCCAAGCTGGTGATGCCCACGCTGTACTCGTTTGGGAAGGCAAAGATGGTGGGGATAGCGTCGGTGCTGGGTGTGGCTGGGGTAAATAGCAGCCGTTCAGCAGCAAAGGTGGAGGCAGTTACAGTATTCATTAGTGTTTATTTTTAAGGTATTTCCAATAAGGCTTACCCCAAGCGTATCGCACTGGATATTTGTTCAGGAGGTACTTTACTGCTTGCGGGCGCTGGTTCTCATCCTGGGCATTGATGATGACTCGATTAAGTATTAATAACTATTGGATGGTAGTTATGTACAGGAATGCAATTATCGGCGGGTACTAACAATCGCAAATGTATCGTTATATGAAGTTTGCGATCGCTGGTCAGATCTCTGGGAACTATAAAGCAGGCGAGATTCTTCTAACATAGGTGCCTGATATGAATAGAAATGAATTAGAGCAGCAATATGCAGCAGGAGAAAGAGATTTTCGTGAGGCTAACTTAGTAGGAGCCGACCTCAGCGGAATCAACCTTAGTGGAGCCGACCTGTCAGGGGTCTCGTTGCGAGCGGCAAACCTAAGTAAAGCATCTCTAAAGGGTGTAAATCTCCAGGGCGCGTTTCTGTACGGGGCAGATCTAAGTTTTGCCAAGCTTAATGAAGCCAATCTAATAGATGTAGATCTAACCAAAGCTAACCTAAGAGGAGCCTTCTTAGTTAAAGCAAATCTCAAAGGAGCCAAACTAAGTGGGGCAATATTAACAGCAGTAAACTTAAGCAGCGCTAGCTTAGAAGGAGTAAATTTATCTGGGGCTAATCTGAGTGGGATCAACCTACATTCCACCGATTTAACAGGAGCCAACCTCTGTTGGGCTAACCTAACAGGAGCCAGGATGAGTGGAGCCAAATTAACTGGGGCGATGCTCACTGGGATCAAATTGAAAGGGGCATGGCTGAATGGCGTAGACCTACATGGGGCAGACTTAGATGGAGTAGACCTGAGCGAAGGAAAACTCAGCGGAACAAATTTTGCTCATGCAAACCTATCAGCAACAAACCTCAGTGATGCCCAATTGCGCGTAGCAGATCTTCAGCAGGTAAACCTGCATGCAGCTAACTTAAATGGAACCTTCTTAACGAAGGCAGACCTCAGTAGTGCTAACTTAAGTCAGGCAGACCTTAATGAGGCTCACCTTAGCGAGGCCAACCTAACTGGAGCGAACTTGAATGGAGCCAGTTTGTGTGAGGCAGATTTAAGTAAAGCCGACCTTAGTAGTGCGTATTTATCGGCAGCTAATCTAGATATTGCCAACTTAAATGGAGCGACTTTAGATGGGGCAAGTATGCGTGGAGCCAGCCTCAACGAAGCCGACCTAGAAAATGTTAGCTACAACCAACAGACTCTATTCCCCGCAGGTTTTAATCCCATCAAGTCTGGTAGCAATAACAAACCATGGCAATTAAACGTGCGAAACCCATTAGGAGCGCAGAGCCAACAGAAAGTAGCCCAACCAGCTCAAAAATCTGGCGGTGGCTTATTAGGTTGGCTGTTTGGTAATAAGAAGGCTTCGTAGTAATAAATATAGGCACAGTAGCCAATAATATCAAATCTGGCTAATTAGTCATAGTTACAATATGACAGGATAAGGGTTGAAATTAATTTCTGTTATGACAGAACAACCAGATTTGATATTGCTAAGGTATTAAGTTAATAATATCCCCTGCTAGAGGTTAATTTAGTGGGGGATTCCCATGTGCAATTGCTAATATCAAGTCCGGGTTTTATATCCGCTTTTTAAACAACCCACGTAATTTTGTCTTGACGTTCCGCGGTAACGTCAAGACGACTATAAATCAAAAATGCGTTATAGCAGAAAATTTAGTATGAATATCTACTCATATCTGTGTTTGTCTGTGGTTAAAAATATCTTAAAGCCACTTTTAGGATAGGTTCTAAATTACGAAAAGCGATTAGCTTTTAGCCATCGGTACTACTCTTGGGAATAGTGACGGTAAAGGTTGTGCCAAATCCCACTTGACTTTTTACACTAATTTCACCCCCATGTATGTCCACCATTTTTTTAACAATAGCCAACCCTAAGCCTGTCCCTTGAATACTATCGACATTAGCCGCACGATGAAACGGCTCAAATAGTTTTGGAATATCCGCAGCAGGGATACCAATGCCAGAATCTTTAACAGTGAAGGTTGCCAGGGCACTTTGACAGGAAAGTGAAAATTCAACAACAGTACCTGAGGGGGAATATTTGAGGGCGTTTGAAAGTAAGTTAGTCAGGATGTGCCGCAGTACTTTTTCATCCATCACTGTTTTCGCACAGTCCCCTAAGCTAGTAAAAATTATTTCCTGGTTATTTATTGCCATCAATTGCACTTCCGATACTATTTGATGACAAAATTGCTCTAGGTTTAAAGGTGCGGGGCGAAACTCGCTGAAGCCAGCTTCAGCTTTATTCAGGGTGAGAAAGTCATCTAAAAGCTCAAGTACTTGTTTAGTCGAGCTTTGAATCTGCTGGAATAAATTTTTCTTTTTATCTGGTGCCAGCTTGTGAGAGTAATGCTCTAATAACTCACTGGAGGATAATATCGTTGTCAAGGGAGTTCTAAACTCATGGGAAGTCATGGCAATAAAACCAGACTTGAGTTCCACAAGTTCTCTTTGTTTTTCTATGGCTTTCTGCATTTCAGCTTCAGCAATCTTGCGCTCGGTAATGTCAAAAATGGCTCCATCTAGACAATTTAGCTGACCATCTTCCCCATAGTTACCCTGCCCCTTTTCATAAACCCAGCGCCAGTTCCCTGACTTATCGCAGATGCGATATTCAAGAATGTAAGGCTGTTTACACTTTACTGCTGACTCTATTAGCTGCTCTACCATGCTGCTATCTTCTGGGTGAATGATACTAGCCAAGGTACGGGCGTGGTTATAAAGAAAGTCTGATGCTGGATATCCACAAATATCCTTAATTGCGTCGCTAATAAAATTTATTGTCCCGTCAGAGTTGTACTGGCGGCGGTAGATAGCACCGGGAATATTGGAAATAACAGATCTGAATCGAGATTCGCTTTCAATTACTTCTTTGTTACTCTGTACTAAAGCTAAGGATGTTTGTATCCGCTGGGCGATTTCAGCTTGTAATTGTTGGTTAGCTTTTTGTAGTTCCGCAGTGCGCTCAATAACTCGATTCTCTAAATCTTCGTTCAGTTTTCTGAGTGCTTCTTCTGCTTGATGAGCAATTGTGATATCAAAAGCGATGCCCAGCGCTCCTACTACAGCCTCGTCAGCGTCAAGTAATGGCGTAACTCGATTTTCATACACCTTGCCATCGACTTCTCCGATCCAAACAGTAGGAGTACCTGTTAGGACTTGGCGAATTTTTTCTAGGAAATCCGGTTGGTTATTATATAGGTCAAAGATAGATTGTTTTACTAGCTGCCCTGGCTGGAATCCCAAATCTGATAATACTTTGCCATCAGAAAATGTAATTATACCCTTGTTATCTAAAACATATAGTATCAGGGGCGCATTCTTAACTACCATCTCTAGGCGCACCTTTGAGGAAGCTAAATTACGCCGCAGTTCAAATTGGCTCAGCACTTGACGACCTACAATTTGTAAGGCATCTACCTGTTGAGGAGTCAAGTTGCGCGGCATATAGTCTAATACGCACAGGGTGCCCAAAGCGTAACCTTCTTGTGTAGTTAGGGGGGTACCTGCATAAAACTGAAGAGAAGGGTCGGAAGTGACTAAGGGGTTATTGGCAAACCGCTCGTCTTTTGTGGCATCAGGTACTATAAAAACTTCGTCAGGTTGAGTGATGGCATGGGCACAGAAGGCAATATCACGAGGCGTTTCTTTCGTATCTATACCGATTTTTGATTTAAACCATTGACGGTTATTATCAATCAGGCTGACTAAGGCAATGGGGGCACCACAAATAAACGAGGCTAAACGTGTTAGCTCGTCAAAATTTTCTTCAGCGGGCGTGTCTAAAATGTCATATTCTCTAAGTGCTGAAATTCTTTCTTCTTCGTTATCAGGTAATGGTGGTTTCATTTTTGCTTCTAAAAAAAAGGCAATGATATTCCTTTAATGAACCCTAATGAGCCTATATAAAACTTATCAATTATTTTACTTGTTGTCATTAAAGTATCTTTTTTTATATCTCAAGTAATAGTATTAATTATTACATCAGCTTTTTTGCGGATATGTTTACAGAGTTCTAATGTCTTCGTCCGCCTACTTAGGGTAAAAGTAAGGAAGGCACTTTTAGCCAATTTAAAAATAAAGCGCTTCTAGCCCCGGAAATAATCTTTTATCGGGGGCAGGATCAGATTTCAGGCAATATCAGCAAAGCTGTCACTAGGGATAGCCCAAGTGTTATTAGACTGCTGTTAAAGTATCAATATCTAACAGAAATAAGGTTAAAGGAGCCTCTGATTGAGGAATAACAGCGACGTGACTGGCAATGCCCAGAGTGTCAGCATGACGGAATGATTCTGGCAATACTCGAACGGTGGATAAAGGTACATCCATCAAAGCTGGGACTATTTCAACTGGGATACCATAAAGTTCACCTTGTGTATTTTGGATAACCACTAGGTAGCCTGGTTGGACATTTTCGTTGGTTCTACTAGTTTTAAATAACCGTCGGTGGATATCTAAAACAGTAACTTCGCGATCGCCCATGTGGACAACTCCTACCCAATTCAGCCCACTGCTATAAATCTGGGTAGCATTTAGCACTTTGTAGATAGACTCAATACGCAAACCCAAGTTGAGGCTACCAACCCTAAAAACAAGCACTTTTAGAGGTGGTGCGGTTGGGGAAGCCTCTAACTCATCAAAATCAGGGGTGGTTTGATGGACTGTTGTACTGTTCACGCTTAATAATTCTGTCAGGATTAAGGATTAAGATGAGGCAAGCTGGGGAGTCGCTCCTACAGTAGCACCTTTGTCAATGATGCCTTGGAGCCCTGCTAAAAATTCTTGCTCTAAGTAAGGCTTAGTAAAGTAGGCACTAGCTCCCAAGTGAGTCGCTAACCGTTTATGTTTATCACTACTGCGGGAAGTAAGCATGACTACGGGAACTTTTGATAACACTGGGTCTTGACGACGATGGTTGAGAAATTCAAAGCCATTCATGTTAGGCATTTCAACATCAGAAACTACTAACTGAATGCCGGAATTTTTATGCAACTGTTCGACGGCTTCCCGACCATCTCTTGCTTGCAAGACTCGATAACCTGCTTTTTGCAGCGTCAGGGCTAAAGTTTGTCGCAGGGCAATAGAGTCATCTACGACCAAAATTAAGGGAGATTTAGGCGAGCTGGTAGGCACCCCAGCTTTACCATTTGATGAAGTTTCCTTCAGGGCAGTAGCTGGCAAATTAGATAAAGTAGCAGGAGCCAAATCTGCTGACGTGCCTCGCGCTGTTAAGGTATTCGCCCCGGAGCCAATAATTTGGTTGAGAAGAGTTGAGGCATCAATCACTGGAACCAGACTACCATCGCCCAAAATAGTGCAGCCGTAAATATAGCGTGGAGGTGCGATCGCAGCACCAAATGGTTTAATTACAAGTTCTTGCTCTGTAACTAAGCGATCGAGTTCTAAGGCGAGAAATTGATTATCTTGGCGCAGCAGCAGCATTGGTGGTGCCCAATCCTCTGGAGTGGGAACTGCGACTAAAGCTTGGCTGGGAATTGATTCTGGCAAGGGACAGGCATAGTCTAAAAGTTCAGATAAGTGATATACAGGGACAATTCGCCTTCTCCAGTGCAAGAATCTCTGCTTTCCAGATAGCTTCATTTGGTCAGCTTTAGGAATTAAAATTTCTTCAATGCTGTCAGAGGGCAAAGCATAGGCAGTAGAACCCACCAAGCATACGAGTAATTTGGCGATAGTCAGCGTCAGGGGGATGCGTAAGGTGAAGGTGGTGCCTTTTCCGGGAACGAAATTGACGGTGACGGTGCCCTTGAGCGATCGCAGTTGCGATCGCACCACATCTAATCCCACGCCTCGACCAGAGAGTTCGCTCACTTGAGAAGCAGTTGAGAATCCTGGCTCAAATATCAAGTCTAAAAGCCGAGATGTGGGAGTTGTAGCCACTTGTTCTGATGAAAGCAACCCTGACTCTACTGCGCGATCTCGTACCCGTTCCAGATTGATGCCTTTGCCGTCATCGCGCATTTCAATAACGGTTTGGCTCCCC
>JAESFH010000163.1_pt1 | contig 47169 bp, 45 predicted proteins | sample 9269381 | NCBI WGS metagenome assembly JAESFH01 (sample SAMN14504062, study PRJNA617094) | algae metagenome | isolation source: Aphanothece sp. CMT-3BRIN-NPC111 and co-occurring heterotrophs from well... | place: USA: Clark Mountains Wilderness, California | collected 2010-04-18
TCGTCTCGATCTCGGTCCTGGGCGCGCGCTTGAGCTTGAGCGAGAAGCCCATGTTGTCCGCCACCGTCATGTGCGGGTAGAGCGCGTAGTTCTGGAACACCATCGCGATGTCCCGCTCCTTCGGCGGAACATTGTTGACGACCCGCGAACCGATCCGGATCTCGCCGCCCGAGATATTCTCCAGGCCCGCGATCATGCGCAGCAACGTGGACTTCCCGCAGCCGGACGGCCCCACCAGGATCACGAACTCTCCGTCCTGGATATCCACCGACACGCCATGGATGACATGGACGGCGCCGAAGGCTTTCCTGACATCTTTGATTTCAACAGCGGCCATACCTTCGTAACCCCTTCCGACGTTTCACGTCCGCGGATCCGTCCACGATTGCTCTTCGCGCGGCGGTTCACAACGGCTTCAATGTCATGCAATCTCAGGATACGAACCGCGCAGGATCCGCCAACGAGAGCCGAGCGGCCCTGTCGTACTATGCGCCATCAATGTTCCTCCCGCGGCCCCACACTCTCGTGGACCGATCATCATCGGGTATCACCCGTGTTATTGAGCGTCATCATCTTCGCGAAATTCCGGAAGATCAAGCGGAACCTGCCACGCTCCTGGATCCGTGAACCGGGCTCGGCGCCGCCGGTCGGACCGGTCGCAGCACGCCTTCCTCACCGGTGGCAGCAGCCAACCGACGACGCCCCTGCGTAGGGCTGGGGAGCCGGGGAACTCCCCCATCGTCCCCGGGGCCGCGTGTGGCGGCTGGAGCGGGCGTGGATACAAGGTGGAGTCGTCGGCCTGATCCCGGCCGTGCACGAGATCCCGCATGCTGAGATGCCCATGAGTGGAACTCTGCGCGCCCCCACACCGTCGCCGGCGAGCAACGGGGACACGGCTGCGTCGCGGGACGGGCAGCGGTGCTTCTTTCAACGGATCTCGATAGCTGGGAGGCTGCCCCGGATCACGGAGCCGGCGTCCGACCCGGCTTGCCGACCGAGGCGTCCAGGGTTTCCCGCAGGCGGTTGAGCTGGGTCTTCAGCACTTCAAATTCCGCCTGAGGCAGCGCTACGGCGCAGACCACCTGATCCCAGGCCTTCTTCACCGGATCCCGGAGCCCCCTCCCCTTGTCGGTCAGGGTAATCCGCACCTGGCGCTCGTCCTGAACGTCCCGGGTCCGCCGAACGAAGCCTGCGGCCTCGAGGCGCTTCAGAAGCGGGGTCAGCGTGCCCGAATCGAGGAAGAGGCGCTCGCCGATCTCCTTGACCGCGAGACCTTCCCGCTCCCAGAGGACCAGAAGCACGAGGTACTGCGGGTAGGTCAATCCAAGAGGGTCGAGGAGAGGCTTGTAGACACGATTGAAGGCATGAGCTGCCGCATAGGTGGCAAAGCACAGCTGGTTCGAGAGCGTCAGGCCCTCGTCGTCGCGCGGCGTCGGGAGTTGGGGCGTCGGCTTCTTGGCTGGCATGCATGTCTCCAAGGGCGAAACAGCTCTCTCGTAAGGTGCTCAAGCCGATTGCGCAATGATGCATTGCGCGCTATTAAATAGCGTTCTAGTCTGTGGATTGCTGCCGGGCCGTTCGATCGGGTCGCAGGATCGCGTTTATCAGAGGAAGGAACGCCCCATGGTGGTCTCATGGCGATTGCGGCACGAGGTCTACCGGGACCGTGCACCGGCCCCCGATTACCTCGCATTCGAGGGCGAAAGAGTGATTGGCCGCATGTTTCAGATCACTCACGCCGGGAATGCCGGGAAGTGGCTCTGGACCGTTATGGCCACCGGGACCGGGGACCTCCCTGACGGACCGCCGAGCGGCGTCGAATCCCGACAGGACGATGCTGCGCGTTGCCTGGTTGAAGCCTACGAACGGCTTATTGCGGGGAGAGACGAGACCACGTCGCCTGTGGTGGAGCCGGGCAGCATGGTCGCGGACGCCGGCGGCGTCAGGCTGCCCCCGTCAGGCTAAAGGCTGCGAGGAGTGGTGACGATACTTATTTCCGTCGTCCTCCCGCCTGCCGAATCCCGGGCGGCTGGGTCGAGGATATGGTCCTGGTCGAGGCGCTACGGATTTCCTGAGACCCTGCTTCGGTACGATCGGGAGAGCCGTTTGGATGGCGCCTGAGGCTGGGGCGATGGCGGACTCCCTCAAGCCGGCAACCTGTCGCCCGCTCCGACAGGCAACAGACCGGCGGATATCCATGTAGACCATGAACCGGCGACAGACGCCCGCATGAGCTAGTCCTTCAACGCTCGCGAGGATTGTTGAAGTCGCCTCGAAACGGCCACGTTTCGCGGACGAATCGTCGGCGTCGTGAAGAGCAACGCGGCGCGCGAGTCCGACGAATCCGAGATCCGGAGCCTGCCGGAGCGGTCCGATCGCGATGGACCCGATCCCGTTGCCGTGCCGGCCAATCACCCACGCCCGATCCTCGACCGTGCCCGGATCATCCGGGTCGGGAGCAGCGCCTACCCCACCGCTCCCCCGATGGGACCCCCTTCCGCCTGAGCCCACTCGCGGCGCGCCTGACGTCGCGCCTACGCTCCGCCGTGGGCGCGCCCATTCGCTGGCACAGTCCCGGATCCCCGGTGCTTCGACAAACCTCGACGCTCTGAGCGGCATCAACAAGGCTTAAGCTGCCGAGGAGGGCGGGCGTCCCGCCTCGCAAAAGCGGTGCTCAGCGTCCTTAGCGGTTCCGCTTTGAAGCAGCCCCGCCCTCCGGGATGAAGCGGCCCGCCGGAGAGAAGCGTCCCCTCCACAGAAGGGCGAGTGCCGTTGCGATGATGGCCTACAGGGCGACTGTCTCGACAGCGCTCATATGCGTGAGGGCCTCGATCATCCAGACCGACAGATCCCAGGACTCCAGCAGGCCAGCTTCCTGATGCTCTGTGGCCCTCCTGCCGGGCACTCCCCCTCGATACCGTAACGGGCCCACTGGTGGTATCCAATGGCCGTCCCGCGGCGCGACTGCCTCATCCCGGCTTCTCAAGCCCATGCTGTTGCATGAGCCGGAGGTTGACTAGGCTACCATTCTAGCGGGCCTGCGGCTGGTGCCTATGGCCGGAACGAACAACAGCCTAGGGCTCGAGCCTTGCGGTGCGAACCGCTTGCACCCTTAAGCTCTCGACCTCTGCCCCCCGTCGCCGATCCGAGTCGATCGCATGACGCCACCGCTCGCTCAGCGCCTCCGGTCAGGGCCTCAGGCACACCGCGAAGGCGTTGCCGGTGTTGCACGTCACCTGAACCGGTCCGCCCTCCCCGAACCGGCTGATCGTCACCTGCCCGGACGAGTTTGGCGCGCTCGGCCGTCCGGGCTGCGTGTCGACTCGGCAGAACCCGCCGATCAGCTCTTCATAGGGTTGGCAGCGCGCATAGCAGGCCCCGTTCGGACATTCGGCGCCGGAGACGCGGATGCCGGCCGAGCCCGGCGGCCCGACCGCCCCCACTTCCCCCACCGGGCCGGGCGGCCCAGGCTGACCGGGACGCCCTTCGGGTCCAGGGGGACCGGGAGGCCCTGCCGGACCGGGCGGCCCCGGAGGACCGGCCATGCCCTGCTCTCCCTTTTCACCTCGCTCGCCCGGCGGTCCGGGAGGGCCGGGAGGTCCTGCGACACCAATGGATCCGGCCGGGCCTGCCGGTCCCTGTTCGCCTCGGTCCCCCTGTGGGCCCTGAGCCCCCGCGGGTCCGCGGTCCCCCTGGATGCCCTGCGGACCTTGCGGACCGGCAGGACCGGGCGTCACGGAGCAGTTCGCGACGACCGCCTCACGCGTGTCCGTGCCGGATCGCAGGGTGATCGAGCAGTCGGGTGGCAGATAGGGCAACCGGAAGGTAAAGCGCCGGCGCGCATCGGTGGTGGCTTGGTGCACCTGATCCAAGGTCACGGGGCTATTGGCGGATTGAGCCCGCCCGCTCACCCGCAACTCGCCCGCGGCGATCTGAGCCTCGGTAATGGCAATCTGCGCCCGGGCAGCCGGGAGCGGCGCCAGCACGGCGCATACGATTCCGGCGACGGTTGTCTTCCAGCCCATCGAGGCGCTCCGCTCGCGATCAGAGACGGCCAGATTGAAGCCGGGGCTTCCGCCGGGTCAAGGTCGAACGAAATGCGGTTCGGTCATAGCTGCTGTGGAGCCGCCGCATGAGCCGGTCGGCTTTCCGGCCAGGCCTCTTGTATCGGGTGACCTTCGGCCTGCTCAGCCCCGTTCCGCCAGAAGCGGCGCCGTGAGGCTCATGTGCAACCCGGCGGGTGCAAAGTCGATGACCACATCGCCACTCAATTGGCGACCAAGGACGCGCTCGAGCAGCATCGATCCGAACCCTTTCTGACGCGGGGCTTGCACCGCCGGCCCATTCCTTTCGATCCACTCCAGTGTCATGCAGCGGTCATTCCCGTCCTGAAGCGCCCAATTGACCTCAACCTGGCCCTCCGGGACGGACAGAGCTCCATATTTCGCGGCATTGGTGGTCAACTCGTGGGCTGCCATACCGACCGCCAGCGCGACTTCCGATGGCAGGCGGATCGGTGGACCGCTCAGCTTGATGCGCGTGTGCCGGGCATCGTCGTAGGGCTCCAGCTCTGCCCGGAACAGGTCCTCGATGGTTGCCCCACCCCAGGTGTTGTCGACGAGCAGAGTGTGAGTCCTTGCCAGCGAGATGATCCGGTCCGAAACCGATTGGTAGAACTCGTCAATGGTCTCGGCCCTCCGGGCCGTCGAGCTGATGACGGCCTGGACCGTCGCCAGCGTGTTCTTCACCCGGTGGTGCAGCTCGCGGGTCATCAGGTGCTGACGTTCCTCGGCTTCCTTGCGGTCCGAGATGTCAGAGCTGGTGCCGAACACACGAACCGGATTCCCGTTGTCGTCTCGTTGGATCGAGGCGCGCGCCTGGAACCACCGGTAGGTGCCATCTCCTGCTCTCAGGCGGTACTCGACATCGTAGGAGGGGCTGTTCCCGCGGATGAAGCTGTCCCAAGCCGCTGCCGTGTGCTCGCGGTCGTCCGGATGAACCGCCTCTTGCCAGCCAAGCCCATGATGCTGCGCCTCGGGCACTCCCGTGTACTCGACCCAGCGCGTGTTCAGGTAATCGCAAGCGCCGTCCGGCCGGCAGGCCCAGACGAACTGGGGAATGGCCTCGGCCAGTGTCCGGAAGCGCGCTTCGCTGTCGAGGAGGGCCGCTTCCCGCTCGCGCTCGGCGGTGACATCCCGGGATACGGACAGGAGCCGCGTCACACGGCCATGCTGGTCACGCACGGGCGAGACGGTGATATCCCACCACCGCGGCGTGCCCTTGGCCGTAGGGCAGAAGGCGGAGAACCGAGCCGTGTGCCCGGCCTTCGCATCCGAAATGCTCTGCACGATCTGCTCGCGAGCCTCCTCGGGCCAGAGACCCGACCAGCGCCTGCCCTGGAAATCGGCAAAGCTCTCGATCTCCATGATGCACAGACCGGGTCCGTTCATGTAGACGAGGCGACCCTCGAGATCGATCACCTTCACGCAATCGGGGCTGCTGTCGAGAACACTGCGAAGGAAGGCCTCGTTCTCCCGTAAGGCCTCCTCGGTTTTCTTGCGCTCCGTGATGTCCCGTACGGTGAGCACGCCTCCGACAACCCTGCTGCCGTTGAAGATCGGTGCGTTGGAGCAGGACACATCGACGGGCGAGCCGTCCTTGCGGAAGAACACGTCGTCATGGCCGACGAGCGTCCGCCCGGTCCGGTAGGCCTGAGCGATCGGACAGCGGTCGCGGGGATAATCGCTCCCATCCGCGTGATGGTGATGGAGAACGTCGTGAAGATTCCCGCCGAGGAGTTCCGCCTCCGACCAGCCGAAGATGCGCTCGGCAGCCGGGTTCGCGAAGGTGATGCATCCTTCCATGTCCAGCATGAAAATGCCGTCGGCCGCGTTGTCGGTGATGACGCGGGCCAGGTCCTCTGCCTGGGGGGAAGCCGGAGAGGTGTTGGAGGGGAAGCGCACGCTCACGGGATGGAAAACTTGGCCATTGATGTCAATTCGTCAACGAACGGTAACAGGGCAGAGGAGATTGGAGTTCCCGAACGGGTCGAAGACAAATGGGAATCGGTGTCGGACGTGCCGGGACTGATCTTGGGTCACAACACAGCCAGGACCTTGTCGACCCAGTGTGGAACGGTCTCGCTGGCGGGTCCGTAGTAGGTCTCATCGAACTGGCGTGCGTTCTCCGAGGGCTCCAGGTTGATCTCGCAGGTGCGGATGCCGTTCCCGCGAGCCTCGGTCACGAAGCCGGCGGCGGGGTAGACGGACCCGGAGGTCCCGATGGAGACGAAAAGGTCCGCGCGCTGCAGCGCATCGTAGATCCCATCCATGTCCAACGGCATCTCGCCAAACCAGACCACGTGAGGACGGAGGCCGCCGCTCCGACCGCACGAGGGGCATGCGACCTCGACGCCGAGGTCTTCCCGCCAAGGCATGATGGCTTCGCATCTCACGCACCGGGCCTTGAGGAGTTCGCCATGCATGTGGTGGACGTGCGTCGATCCGGCCTGCTCGTGCAGGTCGTCGATGTTCTGCGTACAGAGAAAAAGATGACTCCCTCGCTGCCGCAGGCCGGCCTCGAGGCGTGCCAGCGCGGAGTGGGCGTCGTTCGGCCTGGAGCCCAGGAGGTTCGCCCGCCGCGCGTTGTAGAAGGCATGGACCTGATCGGGGTCCCGCGCGAAGGCCTCCGGGGTTGCGAGCTTCATCGGGTCGAACTCGGCCCAGATCCCGCCCTTGTCGCGGAAGGTGCCGAGCCCGCTCTCCGCCGATACGCCGGCACCCGTGAGGACGAAGATATTCATGCGGTGCCGGCCCCCACCTCCTGCGTCAACGCGCGCTTCTGCTCCTCTTGATGTACATGTACACGACCGCACCGACCACAATAGCGGCCACCAGGATCCCCAACCCGAAGAGCATGCCACCTCCGGTCTCGTCCGGTCTCGTGGGCGTGTTGGTGGCCTGCGCGAGGGCGCTCAAGCTCCACATCATGGCGGCCACGAAAGCTGTCAGCCTGTGCATGGGTGCAATCCCTTTCTCTCGGCCCGCCACCGACCATGGGCGAGGCGGGAGAGTAATTCGGAACCGGGACAGGGTGTTCCGCCGGCGGCCTGGCGCCCCCCTTGTCGAGGGGGATTCACAATCCGTTCTCAGTGTCCCATGCTGGTCTTAGGTGATTTGCCCCCGGATTGGTCCCTGTGCTCAAGCCCCACCAGAGGCCCCTGCGCTCTCACCAGCGTGCGCTCGCAAGCCTCGTGGCAGCCATCGCCAGCGGGGAGGCGTCGGGTATCTCCGACATCCTGGCCGCCGTCACACCCGGAGGCGGCAAGTCGCTTCTACCCGTCATTGCCGCTGCGCGCCTCATCGCCGCCGGTCATGTGGAACGGATCTGCTGGATCGTGCCGCGCGACAGCCTGCGGCTTCAGGCCGAGGAGGCTTTTGCCGATCCGACCTGGCGCGCCGTCCTGTCCCATGGGCTGTCCGTGCGTGCGGCGGAAAACGAGCCCGACCCGAGCCGCGGCCTGGCGGGCTACATCACCACCTACCAGGCCGTCGCATCGGCCCCCGATCTCCACCTCGCGGAGATGCGGCGCTACCGCACGCTCCTCGTGGTCGATGAGGTGCACCACCTGCCCACCCTGACCGAGTACGAGCCGGCGTCCCCTGCGGTTGGGCAGCAGGCGCCAGTCGAAGATGCTTCGTCCTGGAGTCGCGCCCTGCTGCCGCTCCTCGAGTCCGCGACGCTGCGCCTACTCCTGTCCGGCACCCTGGAGCGGGCGGACGGCAGACGAATCCTCTGGTTGCCCTACAAGGCCGCATCGGAGTCGGGCACTCAGGAGGTGGACCTCGAGGCGCCGGGATGGGCCGTGATCGGCTACTCGCGGGCTCAGGCGATCTCTGAGCGGGCCGTGCTGCCCGTGACCTTCGGGGCTCTCGATGGGGAGGCGAGCTGGCTCCAGGGCGGGCGCACCGCCCTTGAGGAGACCCGGCTTGGCCCGCATCGTCTCTCCGGATCCTCGCCCAAGGAGACGACCCGCCCTGCCCTGTTCACGGCACTCCGCACGGGCTTTGCCCGCGAGCTCCTCCAGGAGGCGTTCATCGCGACCCGCGCCCTCCGCGCCCGCCGCCGGGATGAGCGCGGATTGCCCGCAGGGGAGCCGGCGCGCGGTCTTGGCAAGCTGCTCGTCGTTGCTCCGGACCAGCGCAGCGCCCGCCGTTACTGTGACGTGCTGCGCGAGTGGATGCCTCGCCGGCAGGCGGAGCGGGAAGTTCAGCTTGCCGTCTCGAATGAGCGCAGCGCACCGGAGGCTCTGGCGGCCTTCCGGCTGACCGCGGAGCCTTCGATCCTCGTTACCGTCGCCATGGCCTATGAGGGGCTGGATGCACCGGAGGTGGCGGTCGTCGCGGCCCTGACCCACATCCGCAGCCGCCCCTGGCTCGAGCAGATGGTGGCTCGAGCCACCCGTGTGGATCCGCATGCGGGTTCGTACGAGAACCAGAGCGCCCTGGTCTACCATCCGGACGACCCGCTCTTTGCCCGGTTCCGGTACAGCATCGAGACCGAGCAGGGGGCATTGGCCCGCCAGCGCAAGCACAGAGGCGCGGCGGACATTCCGGCCTGGCTGGCGGAGCAGTTGGCGCTGCACCAGGATGAGGGAGAGGGACGCGGTATCACTCCTCTGGAGAGCAACGCCATTGGCCTGCGTTACATGACACTGCGGCCGGGCCCAGGCTTCGCGCAGGCCCGGGCAGCTCATGAACTGGCGCAAACCGCCTGTGCCGAGGCCCCTTCAGCCGTCGAGCGGCGGCTGCGGACCCGGATCGGCGAGGCCGTCGCAGCCCAGGCAATCGAGGATGAAGCCGAATTGCAGGTGCCACCTACGGGTGAAGGGCTCTACCACCGCTACAATGCGGTGCTGAAGCGCGTGTTCGGAAACAAGGGACGGGCGGAGATGACCCTACCCGAACTCGAGGCGGCTTTGGCCTGGCTGGAGCGCAACCATCTCTCGGATCACCTCCATCTGCTCGACGGCGACAGCCGCTATGCCTGGACGGCGGCGAAGCGCCGACGCACCGGGTGGCTGATGTCGCAAGCCCAACCGGGTGGCAGGCGTGGTCGACATGACGCGCCTTCGCCTCGCGGCCGGTGATCGGCAATGATCTGAGCGTCCTTTTTTCTCGAGAGCGCTTGCAGGTGCAGGTGGCGCAGCTCGAACAGCGACGGCGGGTCCGACAGACAGGGATGCTAACGCGCCTGCTCGAGCGGCGGCCCGGATGACGGGAGCCGATCTGCCGAACGCGCCTGCGATCCGCTACAACGCGAATGGGGACGACTGCGGGGCAGACGGGAGCGGTGGCAACATCTCGACGCGGCCATAGACCTGACCGCGAGGGAAAAGGAGTCCGCGCCCCACCTCCACGCTCAGGTGATCTCACCGCCTCGCGCAACTCAGCCGACACCTATGCTCGGCCGGGAGGCGGTTCGAGAGACCTGGGCCGATCCCCACACCGACCCCCTGAACGCCAGCGCTGGGCGACGAGGCTGCGGGCCGTAGGCGGCGCAACACAAAGCGCCTGAGCCGGGCTGGGCGCATCTGCGGCTGGCCGGACGACACCTCAGCACGGGCCCGCATTGCTCCATCCCTTGTTGCGCTTGCCATCACCGTGCCGAGCCCGCATCTGCCAGTCATGCGGGCTCAAGCCTAGGTTTCAGGGCCAGCGGCGAACCGCAGATTTCTATCTCTTTGGCGCCTACCAGTAGGCTAACCGTGCCCGCCGCACGAAGGGCCTGTTCCGGATCACCAGTCGGGTTCTCACGACAGGCCGCCGGTACACGATGCTGGTCCGGTACACTGGAGCCGCATAATAGCCCACGGGATATCCATAGCCGTAGCTGTAGGTGGCGTAGGGATAGCCGTAATCGTAAGGATAGTAGCTGTACCGATACGGGTAACCGTAGCCATAGTACGGAGCCGTCGCGGCAGCCGCGAGCCCACCCAGGACCGCGCCGCCGATGAACCCCGCTGCCAGGGCGCCGCCGCCGTGCCGCCAACCTCCGCCTCTCCAACGCTGTGCTTCAGCGGTATTGATGCTCCCGAGAACGAGCAAGCCGGCGCCGGCCAACAATACGAGCTTTTTCATGGCACGCCTCCTCCTGAGGGGCCAACATTATAATCAAGCATTGTATTGATGCCAATCACGATCCCGGATGACTATTCCGTGCTTGCAGGGCACGCCGGGAATTCTGCGGCCAATGCTTGGGCTGAATGTCTGCAGACCTTCCGGTCCCGTCGGACGGAGAAACTCCCGCTTTCCTCCAGGCGGCCTCCTCGGTCTGGACACGCCGCACACCACCGGACGATTCAACACCGGCGAAGCCCGGCTCGACCCAGGAATCGGCTGCGAGCGTTCAGTCCAGAGCCCCATCGCTATCGGCCGGAACCCTGCTGCCAACGTGGGAGATAGATCATTCTGTGTGATCTTTCAGCGGCTTAGTTGAAACTGGGCCGCCGCCTTGCCGGTTGCCTGCTCAGATGAACAGGGAGAGAAGGATGCCGAGGAAGGCCCCACTCGAGGACGAGCCGGTGCCCTTTATCACCGGAGGTGACTGGAGCGTCGGAATCAACAGCCCAACCTCTCTCTCGCAGGCCGAGGTTCTGGCGCTGCTGGGACGGGGGTTGCAAACGCTATACGGCAATGTCGTGGACGAAGGTGTCCCTCAGCACCTAGCAGGCTTCGTCGAGCGGCTTGAGACGAAGCTTGGCACATCGGATGCCTGAGCCCGCGACGGGCATGGGTTGGGCTGCACAGCACCTCGGTTCTTGCTCTGGCTCACCATCTCGACGCAAATCGCAAAGAGCGTCACATCAGTCGGACGGTGGTTGGCGTGACGCTCGGGATCAGGCCCGGTCTGACTTGCGCCCAGGCTGACCGTCCCGCCCGCAGATCCGGACCACGTTCCGGAGGCGGCGGTCGGTGGAGACGGGATTGGTAGCGCGGGACGAGATCTGCAGAATGCCTGCCTCGCTGTAGACGGAAGACGCGGGCATTGCGACGCCCGATACAAAGTTGCCGAACAAAGTTGCCGAGGACGAATTTCGTACCCTGGGCCGAGAACCGGTTCGCGACCGATGCTCCCCTGCTGATGCGAGCGCAAACGGCAAGGCTGCTGCGGCAGCCGTCAACGGCAGAACACTTTTATTGGCCCCTCCCCTGCTGTGTGGACGACGTGGAAGGATGTTGGTTTCGCCGAACCTGTTCCGAGCGCCTGCCGTCGGCAGGCTCTTGCGCAACTCACATGCTCTGATCGCCTGCAACACGTGGGAGGCGGCGGCGCACGACGATCATCTCGACCGCCTCCATCGACGCTGTCCCTAAATCACGTCGGTCCAGCCTCGCGTATCGGGAACGCGGCCGTACTGCACGTTGTCGAGCTCGGAAGGATCCGGATCACGCCGTAGTCGCCACGGGAAGCAGCGCATCAAGGCGCGAGCAGCGGACCCCTTCAATTCTTTGGATGTTCTGTGCTGGAACCAGCACTGCTATGATGCCGCGATATCAAGCCGTGAGGTGATCGGATGAGGCGGCGGGAATTCATAACCCTCTTCGGTGGTCTAGCCTCCTGGCCCCTCGCGGCGCGGGCGCAGCAACCAAGTCACGCCCCGGCACGTCTTCAGCCAGCGCCGATGACGACGGTCCCGCCGTTGCTGGATCGGGCCAACATCGGCCGCGCCATCAGCCGACTCGACGGCTTGGTGAGATCCGTGATGGAGAGGACCGGCATACCCGGGCTGGCCGTCGCCGTGGTCCATGAGAATTCCCCCGTTTACGTAAAGGGCTTCGGCGTACGGGAGGTCTCAGGTTCCGATCCGGTCGATACGGACACAGTGTTCCTGCTCGCATCGGTCTCGAAGCCGATCTCTTCGACGATTATTGCCAAACTGGTTGGGCAGAGGCAATTCGACTGGAAGGATCCAGTCCGCACCTTCAATTCGGCGTTTGTGCTGTCGGACCCGTATGTCACGGACAATGCGACCTTCGCCGACCTGCTCTCGCATCGTTCCGGGCTGAGCACAGGGGCGGGCGACCTCCTTGAAGATCTCGGTTTCGATCGGGATACGATCCTCTCGCGCCTCAACCAGGAACCTCTGGACCCCTTTCGATCGAGCTATCACTATAGCAACTTCGGCTACACCGCAGGCGCCGAGGCGGCGGCGAAGGCGGCCGGCATGTCCTGGGAGGATCTGGCCGAGAAGGCTCTCTTCCAGCCGGTGGGGATGAACCGGTCGAGTTATCGTCACAGCGACTATCTCCGACACGAGAACAGGGCGCGACCTCACGTCCGGGCAGGCAGTCCGCCTGACCGGGTCTGGCAGGCAAAGTACGACCGCAACGCCGATGCGGAAGCACCCGCAGGCGGTGCCAGCGCCTCGATCAGCGATCTCGTGCGCTTCCTCCGGTTGCAGCTGAGCAAAGGCCGCTTCGAGAAATCACAAGTCGTCGACGCGGCTGCTCTCGCGGCCACACAGGAACCGCAGATGATTGTTGGGCCGCCGTCACGTCCCGAGGCGCGGGGCCATTTCTATGGCCTCGGCTGGAACATTTCCTACGATGAGAGGGGCCGCGTGCGCGTGGGCCACTCGGGTGCGTTCAACCTTGGAGCCGGCACCAACATCACCATGATCCCTGGCGAACAACTCGGAATCGTGGTTCTCACCAATGGCGAGCCGATCGGTGCAGCCGAAGCGATCGCCGAGAGCTTCATCGACATTGCGCAGAACGGCGAACCGACGGTCGATTGGCTCGGATTTACAGGCGGCGTTTTCGAGAAGATGCGCCAGGATGAGCGTGCCGGCGCTGCGACCGCCGCGGCTCCGGCGGCCGCTGCGCCGGCCCGCCGGAGCGAGGCCTACGCGGGCGTCTATGACAACAGCTATTACGGGCCTCTCGCGGTGACAGCGGATGGGGACCGTCTCACGATGAGGCTCGGGCCGGCCGCGTCTCCAACCCACTTCGCGCTGAAGCACGTGGATGGGGACGGCTTCGTATTCGAGACCATCGGTGAAAATGCCAACGGGCTCTCAAACGCCGCCTTCGAGGTCGGTGGAGACGGAGCCGCGCGCAAAGTTGTCCTCGAATTCTATAACAAGAACGGCCTTGGAACCTTTGTGCGCCGCTGATGGGAGCGTCGCGAGGCGACGGTCGACTCCCTTCTGACCGGGAGGCACAGCGGCCTCGCCTCGAGCCGAATTGCCGGCGGGCCGCATTCTCCGGATCAACGTCAAGTGCACGGAATGTGCGCGGCAACTGATCCTCCGAGCGACCAAGGGGGCTTGCTGTGGAACGCGCTCGCTCGCGGGTCACCTCTCGATGGCCGGGCGCTCTCCCGGTACGAAGCGCTTCAGCGCACCATTCGCAATCCATACGACGGCCGTGAGGACTAGCACAGCCATCATGCCCCGCATGATGCTTGCTAGAAAGGCCGCATCCAGGGCCGGGGCCGGAAACTGCATCAACTGCTCTCCACGTTCCGTCAGCCAGTGCCAGCCGGTGTGCGCAACGAACGCCGACAGAATAGCGATGCCAAGCCGCTCCGGCACGACGTGCCGGAAGAGCAGGCCTAAAGCCGGGACGAGCAACAACAGGACGGCCAGCTGACCCAACTCGACGCCGAGATTGAAGGCAAGCAGCGAGGTCAACAGGTGATCGCCGGCAAATTGCAGCGATTCCCGCAGGACGAAGGAGAACCCGAAGCCGTGAATGATCCCGAAGGCGAAAGTGATCATCCACCGCCGCTGCACATTGCTGCCGACGATGTTCTCGAGGGCCATATAGACGATGCTCGAGGCGATCAGGGTCTCCACAAGGGGCGGGAACCACAGGGCCTCCGGCACGAACCCGAGCGCTGCCGCAATCAGAGCGACCGAGTGCGCGAGCGTGAACGAGGTGACGAGAACCACGAGCGCCCGCAGGTCCCGATAGGGAATGACGAGACAGAGCAGAAAGAGAAGGTGATCGATACCCTCCAGAATATGCCAGAAGCCGGCCTCGACGAAACGAAAGGCGGCTTGGTGCCATCGGGGATCGAGCCGCACGAGACCCGGATCGCCGTGGAGTTCGAAAGCACGCATAGAGCCGTCCGGTGCGAGGAAACGCAGAGCTGTCGAGACCCTTTCGCCGAGACGATCCAGCCGCGGGTGGATGGCAAAGGCCGACCGTTCCGACTGAATCGGAAATTCCAGCAGCACATCGAGGAGTTGCTGGTTCCAATAGAGATCGAGGTCGTCCGCGAGCCGTGGGCCTCGGACATGGGCCCGCGCCTGCTCGTAGGACGTGAAGGACCGGTCGGAGGGAAGCGACACCCGGACCGCCGCGATCTCCGGCGCGCCTAAACGTGTGTCGTTCTCGAACGCGTCAATGTTTTGGACGAGCCAGAGTTGAGCAGCGTGGCGCAGCGCTTCGTCGGCCCGCGACACTTCCAAATAACCTGGTCCGCGCCGGGGAAAGTCCACCTCCTGCAGTGCCGCCATCGGGGCGCGGATAAGCAACTCCAGCTTGCCCCCTGCGGGTCGCACGAAAGCATTCACCTTCACATCGGCAGGGATCTCATGGGCCTCGGCCCAAGAGTCGAAGAGACTGAGGCCAACCGAAAGCGCCAATACAATCGCTAGGATAGTGCAGAAATGCTGACCATTCCGCAACGTCATCTCTCCCATGCATTCAGCGCAATCTTATCTGTTGCATGCTGACAAGCTTTAGTGTTGCGCGCATGCTGCTCATAAGTCCAGCGGGTGCTTCGCGAGACTTCGCCTCTGGGTGCAGGCATTGCGCAAGTCCAACCGGCCGCTGGACGGCCAGGGAGAGAATGCAATGAAGCTCAGGCTGTCGAGCAGGATGATCTGTGGCGCGGCGCTCGCTGCGAGTCTGGCGGGCCTCGGGATCGGTCAGGCGCTCCTGCAAAGTAAGGCAGAAGCGCAGAGCGGCGACGTGCAGGCCCCGCGCTTTGAGGTGGACCCGTTCTGGCCGAAGCCGTTGCCCAACAATTGGCTCCTCGGATCCGTCATCGGGGTCTGGGCCGACGAGCAGGACAACATCTGGATCATTCATCGCAGTTCCTCCACGTTGCACAACAACGAGAAGGGGGCCGAGCTCAATCCGCCGATCGCGGATTGCTGTCGTGGCGCTCCGCCCGTGCTGGTGTTCGATCCAGCGGGCAACCTCGTGAGGTCATGGGGTGGCCCAGGCGAAGGGTTCCAGTGGCCAGAATCCAACCACGGCATCCATGTTGATCACAAAGGCAACGTCTGGATCGGCGGCAACGGCGAGAAAGATGCGCAGATCTTGAAGTTCACCAAGGACGGCAAGTTCTTGATGCAGGTCGGCGCTTCCGGCAAGAACGCCGGCAGCAACAATCAGGAGAACTTCGGGCGTGTGGCCAAGATCTGGGTCGATCCGAAGGAGAACGAGGCCTACCTGGCCGACGGCTACCTCAATAAGCGTGTAGCCGTCCTGGACGCCGAAACCGGCAAGATGAAGCGCTACTGGGGCGCCTACGGTAACAAGCCGGACGACGCGAATCTCGGGCCGTACGATCCCAAAGCGCCACCGGCCCAGCAATTCCGCAATCCAGTTCACTGCGTGGAGCGGTCGAACGATGGAATGGTTTATGTCTGCGATCGCGCGAACAACCGCCTTCAACTGTTCGACAAAGAGGGCAAGTTCGTAAAAGAGGCGTTCTACGCGAAGAACACGCTGGCGGCAGGCGCCGTTTGGGACATCGCCTTCTCAAAGGATCCGGAGCAGCGCTACATCTTCATGGCTGACGGCCAGAACGAGAAGGTGCGGATCCTGCTGCGCGAAACCCTCGAGGAGATCGCCAGTTTCGGCGATGGCGGGCGTCAGCCCGGCCAGTTCTATGGCGTCCACAGCATCGCAACGGATTCGAAGGGCAATCTCTACACGACGGACACCTATGAGGGAAAACGCGTCCAGAAGTTCGTGAACAAAGGTGTCACCTCCATGCCGCGTGGATACCAGGGTGTGCCGTGGCCGCGGAGCTGAGGCGCATCGCGCAGGCTCGAACTCGAGCTCCGGGTATCCCGGGGCTCTCTTGCGCGGACCTGCGGTCGCGGATCGCCACTCCGCGTATCTGCAGCTGTATGGCAAGCTGACCTCAGGATGCCGAGTCAGCGCCCTGGCTGGTTCCAGCGCGGCCGAGACAGCCTGTATATCCTGACCAGGGCGTCAGGTGACGGGAGGGGATCCGGACCTGAACCCGGAGGCTCTGCCGGCGCGGGGGATGGCAGTCATGCCCCGCTGCAGTTCATCGAACGTCACGTCTGGCCAGCGGAGAATAATCGCGCGCAGCACGTCCTTGGGGCTCGCTTGTCGGCAGATGCCCACAAAGGCCGCGATCAGCTCGGCACGGTGGGTTGAGGAGATGGCCGGGGGAGACCTGGAGAGCATCGGCGTCGATACCTGCTCCGAGCGCTCAGGCGTGAGCTCCGAGAGATGCGATCAGCACCATGGCAGCCGCCAGAGCAGCCGTGGAGGTCAGGAAGCCGAGCCAGGCTCGCCGGAAGGAAGGCAACGGGGCATGAGGGGATGCAAGGGTGGTCATGGGGCTCTCGTGTGGTCGAGCAGCTAGGTACCGCAGCGTGAGGCTCGTGGCTGTCACATGGAGAACACGACCTGCGGACCTGATCGGGGAGGGTTACCGAAGTCTTTCCCGCGCCTGATCCGATCTGCCTGGTCCAAGCAGGGACGATGCAGGTCCTCGCAGCGGACCGTCATGGCTGAGGAAAGGACGGCCCCGGCCGGGTCTCCCGCTATGCCCCGTCACGTGGGATGCCGCAATGCGGGAAGCCTCCCCGGCGTCGAGCCTCACGGAGGCTTGGGCGGATGATCACTGCGGCGCCTCAGCCGCCCCGGCAGAGTCGGGATAGGAGGCGCTGCCAGAGGAGGCGCTGCCAGGTCCCGGTCGGACGACCCGTTCTGAGGAAGTCCACCAGACGGCCGAAGCCGCTCTTTGCGCCGAGCCGCAGCCCGGGAGGTCTCGACGCCGGCGCTGCCCTGGGGCTAAGGTCGAGGCTGGAGGAGGCTCGCCATGAGCCGCATGGCCGCAGACGATCGGGATCTAAGATTCCCCGATGACCGAACTGCCCTCAGGGTGCAATGCTGCATCGTGGGAGGTGGTCCCGCAGGCATGATGCTAGGGTTGCTCCTTGCCCGCGCCGGCGTGAGCGTGGTGGTCCTGGAAAAGCACAAGGATTTCCTGCGCGACTTCCGCGGCGACACCATTCACCCCTCCACCCTCGAGGTCATCCGCGAGCTGGGCCTCCTCGACAGCTTCCTCCAGCGTCCACACCAGAAGGTCGGCCAATTGTCTGGGCAGATCGGCGATTCGATGGTTCGGATCGCCGATTTCTCGCATCTGCCGACGCACTGCAAGTTCATCGCCTTCATGCCGCAATGGGACTTCCTCGACTTCTTGGCAGATCATGCCAGCACCTATGCGGGCTTCAAGCTCCTGATGGAGGCAGAGGCAACAGACCTACTCTTGCGCGAGGGGAAGGTCGTTGGCGTGACGGTGCAAGGCCCGGCGGGCCAGATCCAGGTGGAAGCGGATCTCGTCGTTGGAACCGACGGTCGGCACTCGTTGACGCGATCGAAGGGCGACCTGACGGTCCTCAACATCGGTGCGCCGATGGACGTGCTCTGGATGAGGATCACCCGGCAACCCGCTGACCCCGACCAGACGCTCGGGCGCATCGAATCGGGCCGCATGTTCGTGATGATCAACCGGACCGACTACTGGCAATGTGCCTATGTGATTCCGAAGGGAGCATTCAGCACAATCCGGCAGAAGGGCCTGGAGGCCTTCCGCTCCGATATCGTGCGGTTGTGCCCCAATCTGCACGACAGGGTGGGCGAGCTTGGGAACTGGGACGATATCAAGCTCCTGACAGTCGCCGTCGACCGCTTGCAGCAATGGTATCGACCAGGGCTGCTTTGCATCGGAGATGCCGCGCACGCCATGTCCCCGATCGGCGGTGTCGGCATCAATCTGGCGATCCAGGACGCAGTGGCCGCCGCCAACATCCTGGCTGAGCCTCTGCGCACGGGCTCTGCGACGCTGGAGCACCTCAGACAGGTCCAGAGGCGCCGGGAGCCGCCGACCCGCCTCACTCAGCGGCTTCAGGTCCTCATCCAGGATCGGGTGGTCAGCCGCGTTTTGAGCACCAATGCGCCTGTCTCCCCGCCCTGGCTGCTGCGGCTCGCCCAGCGGTGGCCTGTCTTGCAGAGGATACCGGCCCGCATCGTGGGAATCGGCTTCAGGCCGGAGCACATCCAGACGCCGGACGTGACCGTTGCCTCGGCCTGACAGGCTGGGTGCGACATTCTTCTCGCGCAGCGCCCTGGAGGTTGCGCGGGAACTCGTCGGAGCGACGCTGCTTGTCGAAGGCGTCGGGGGCCTCATTGTCGAAACGGAGGCCTACACCCGGGACGATCCCGCGTCGCACAGCTTTGCGGGACAGACAATCCGCAACGCCTCGATGTTCGGGCCGCCGGGACGGGCTTACGTCTACCGCTCTTACGGTATCCACTGGTGCCTGAATTTCGTCTGCGGCGAAGGATCGACCGGCAGCGCGGTTCTGATCCGCGCGCTCGAGCCCGCGGCTGGTCTGGAGCTCATGCGAGAGCGCCGCGGATTGGCGGACCCGAGGCTCCTGTGCAGCGGGCCTGGTCGTCTGAGTCAGGCGCTGGGAATCGGAGCCCGGCACGACGGACTGCCCCTGGATCGCCAGCCATTCGAACTCTTCGGACCGGAGGCCGCCGTCGAGGCTGTCGCCGGGCCCCGCATCGGGATCTCGCGTGCGACGGAACAGCCATGGAGGTTCGGCCTCCGGGGCTCGCCGTTCCTCAGCCGGAAGCTGCCCCCATAGGAGAGGAAGGGCATCCGCTGTGCTACGGTTCGCGGCGGCTCCGCCCCGATCGACGGGATATCGAGGAGCCTTGTCCTTCCAGGATCTCCTCCGAAGCCGACACCGAACGATGATAGCCAACCTGTTGCCTACCAGTGTCACACCGGGCGCCCGCCTGCTGCTCGCAGCGCGCGGCCTTAGAGCCCTTGCAGATGGCCTCGTGAGCCTTGTCCTTCCCGCGTATCTCCTCGCCCTCGGCCATGGTCCGTTCGAAACCGGCATCATCGCAACCGCCACTCTGGCGGGGTCCGCACTCCTGACGCTACTTGTCGGCTCGGTCGCCCACCGGTCGTCCGGTCGAGTCCTGCTGATCGTGACCAGCACCCTGATGATCCTCACAGGGTTGGGATTTGCGGGCCTCGCTGATTTTTGGCCGCTGCTCCTCGTAGCCTTCGTGGGGACGCTCAACCCGTCGGCCGGAGATGTCAGCGCCTTTCTACCGCTCGAGCAGGCGCAGCTGGCGCATTCCGTGGCAGCAGGTGAGCGGACGCGCCTTTTTGCCCTCTACAGCTTCATCGGCTCGTCCGGAGCTGCTCTGGGTGCCCTCGGGGCCGGTCTGCCCGAACTCGCAAGTCTTGCAGGCGGCTTTCCCCTGACGCTCGCCTTCCAGGCCGTCTTCGTCTTCTACGCCGCCGTGGGAGGGCTGGTGCTCGTGCTGTATTCGCGCCTGCCACGCACGGATGCCATCGTGGCGCCGGGATCGCGAGCGCCGCTCGGCCGCTCGCGCCGGATCGTGCTGGTGCTGACAGCGCTGTTCAGTCTCGATTCCTTTGCCGGCGGTTTCGTGGTGCAGTCGCTCCTGGCGCTTTGGCTTTACGAACATTTCGGGCTTTCGCTCGTCATCGCCGGCACGGTCTTCTTCTGGACGGGCATCCTGTCGTCCCTGTCGTATTTCGCTGCCGTGCGGGTCGCGGAGCGGATCGGCCTCGTGAACACGATGGTGTTCACGCATCTGCCGGCCAATCTGTGTCTCCTGTTGGTGCCTTTTGCTCCGACCCTGCCGGTGGCGCTGGGCCTTCTGTTCGTTCGGAGCGCCCTCTCGCAGATGGACGTGCCGACCCGGACCTCCTACGTGATGTCCGTCGTGACGCCGGAAGAACGGGCCGCAGCGGCGAGCGTCACGGCGGTGCCGCGAAGCCTTGCAGCGGCCGCAGGCCCCGTGCTGGCCGGATATCTCCTCGGCTCGACAGGCTTCGGATGGCCCCTGGTCATCGGAGGCGGGCTGAAGATCGTCTACGATCTCCTGCTCCTGGCTATGTTCCGGAATGTTCCCCCGCTTGACGATGACAGGGACTGAGCGCCCGCTGCCGCCTGCCCCGGGCGGTCCGCTCCGATGCCGAGTCGCCCTCGCCGTCCGGGGTGGGTCCCGCTTCCACCTGACGTCTTTCAGGATCTCCGGCAGGTTCTCCCACAATGCCGGCAGCACGCCGACGGGGCCGCAATGGCGGACGACGGATCTCACTCCTGCGGCGGCCGCGCTCCCGGCCTCCGCCTTCTTACATCAGCGGCTTCCCGAAGCGCTCGAAGCTCGCGGGCAGCGGGGTCGTGCTGGCGCCGGGCAGATCCGGGCGCTTGTAGATGCCGCCTTCAACCGCGATCGGCTCGACGAAGTGATCTTTGATCCAGGGGATGTATTCGAGAATGCTCGAGGCCGGATGCCAGTATGACAGGTGCACGTGCACCTGGCTCATCTCACCTGCATGAGGCGCGACAGGCAGGCGATGGGCATGCGCCAGATCGGCGACCTGGATGTACTCCGTGACGCCGCCGAGCCGCGTGACATCGGGCTGCACGTAATGAACGGCGCCCGCGGCGATGAAGGCGCGAAAGGCGTCGAGGGTATAAAGCTGCTCGCCGAGCGCAACCGGGATGGCGCTCGCACGAGCGAGCGCCGCATGCGAGCCGACGTCGTCGTACCACATGGGTTCCTCGAACCAGAAGATGTCGAGCTCCCTCGCCGCCTGGCAGAAACGAAGACAGGTCGGCAGATCCCATTTGCCGTTGCCGTCGATGGCGATCCCGATCCCGGGACCCACCGCCTTCCGAACGACCGTGAGCCGCGCGATATCGACGATCGGATCATCGTGACCGACCTTCAGCTTGAGGCGCCGAAACCCGTCGACCTCAATGGCGCGTCTGGCGCCGTCGAGGAGCTGATCCTGGGAGAAGGACAGCCAGCCGATGTCTGTATTGTAGGCCTCGATCACCTGTGACGAGGCTCCTCCCAGGAATTTCCAGAGGGGCAGACCGGCTTGCTTCGACCGGAGATCCCAAAGCGCGACGTCCACGGCCGCGAGCGCCAGGTGGGTGATGCCGGCACGGCCGACCCATTGGAGCGCCGGATAGCGCGCGAGCTTCATCCAGAGGCGTGACTGATCCGTGGCGTCTTCGCCCAGGAGGAGCGGCGCGTAGCAATCGCGGATGCAGGAGGTGATCAGACGGTCGGACGGCAGGTGCGCATGGGTTCCGGTGAAGCCGAAGCCTTCGAGACCCGTATCCGTGACGATCCTGGCTCCGACGACGCCCCAGTGGGTAATGCTGTGGGTCGAATCGGAGATCGAGCTCGCCGTCAGGGGCAAATGCAGGATGAACGGCTCGATGGCGGTGATCTTCATGGGTGGATCCAATCATGCTCAGAAAGACTGGCTCCCCAGGTCAGTCCACCTCGCGAACCTTGGTTGTTAGTGCCTGGATTCGGGTCACAAGCAAACCTTCCAGAGAGCTTAGGTCGAGCTTGCCGTTGCGCCCGCGCAAGTGCCGGAAGGAGGTCTCATGTTCCGGACTGCGCCTCAAGGCGATGAAAGGACCTTCGCGGTTGACGCCGGCGACGCTCTCCGTCCGGCAGCCTCCCGCCCAAAGCATGTCGCCCGCCATGATCGCGCCGATGAGCGAGACCCTTCGCACCTGCTACGGCCCATTCCAGTCGTCCCGCCTCATACATCACCATGTCCGTGGCCGCCGAGACCCCCATCCCCGCCACGGGATGCGCTCAACGCGCTGCGTCATTCCAGTCCACGAGCGCGGGAGCATGGTCGCCGTTGATCCGTGGCAATAATCTTTATGGTTGTCTCAAAAGCAGGTCGCGGAACGCAGAGGCTCAGTTGTCCTCTTCCGCCGCGCGGCGGCGCCCATCCATGGCGGCGATCATGCCCTCGATGGCTCTGAAGTTCTCAACCGCCCGCCCGTTCGAGCCGGAGGCGCATTGGCGTTGCGCCTCGCGCACCCACGCCAGAAGGAGGTTGAAGTTGTCGTAGCCGTCCGCTCGAACCCAACTTCTCCGGTACGCTTCGCTCTCGATCCACACACCCACGCCGCGCCCGATCTCGAGGCAGGTGGGCTCTGGCGCAGGAGAGGACAAGGCCGCCTCCGTCTTCGGGGGCGAGGTCAGCATTGTGCCCCAGAACAGGGCCGTCGCTAGGGCGAACGCCGCCCCGAAGACATGGGACTTGCGCATGTGGCCGCCTCCTCTGCGCATCTCAGCTCGTTGCCCCGGAGCCAAGCCTCATCCAAGCGGAGCTCCGGAGATGTGCGGCAGCGCACATGGTCGGACTCGCCCCTCCACCGCACACCTGGACAGGCTTGCAGAAGTATTGGTCCTCTCGGCCGCTGCGGAGGAGGATGCAGCTCCAGAATTTTTGATATAAACCAGGTGATCGCGCGAGGTCTTTATCGCGGGAGATCCCCAATGGAACTCAACGTTGGATTCTTCTGGTTGGGTGCCCTGCTGGTCATCCTAGGGGTGTTGCTGACCGCCGCAAAAGCCCTGTTTCGGGGTCGTTTGAGCGAGGCTCGACAACCCAGTCAAGCTTCAGCGAACAGCACGCTCGAGCCCCGCGAGGCGGGCAGCGGCCTTTCCCTGAAGTCAAACCGGGCCCCTCTTGCTCTCATCGTGCTCGGTTGCCTTCTCTTGCTCGGAGGGGCGATCCTATAAACCCGGATCGACCGCCTTATTCAGCGCGACAACCGTAGCTGAACAGCGTATACTTTCCGGGTGAAGGTCGCGGCGGCGTGACTGAACAATATGGGCACGGCGTCACCTCTCGCGACCGCCTTGAGCTTGGCTCTGGAGGAGCGATCATGGCGAATTTTCATGTGCTGACCAGCCCTGACACGACGATACCAGCGCAAACTTCGGTCAGAAGGATAGGTTTTTCCGACATCAGATATGCCCTTCAGAAGGGGCTTGAGGATTTCATGGCCATGCCGACGCATCTCGCGTTTCTCGGCATGATCTACCCGTTGTTCGGTCTGTGCCTTGGCGCCCTCACATTCAGCTCGAACGGGCTGCCGCTGCTGTTCCCTCTCGTCTCAGGCTTCGCGCTGGTCGGGCCGGTCGCCGCAGTGGGGCTCTACGAGTTGAGCCGCCGCCGGGAGCTGGGGCTCGACACCTCCCTGAGTCATGTCTTCGACGTGCTCCGGTCGCCGTCGCTGCCCGCCATCGTCGCTCTCGGCGTGGCTCTGATGGTCATCTTCGTGGCCTGGCTCATGGCAGCGCAGATGCTGTATCAGTCGCTTTACGGCTCGACGGTACCCGATTCCTATACGGGCTTCCTCTACGAGGTCCTCACCACGCGGCGCGGGTGGACCATGATCGTTCTGGGGCACGCGATCGGCTTCGTCTTTGCCCTCGCCGCCTTCAGCATCGGTGTTGTTTCATTCCCCCTCCTGCTCGAACGTGATGTCGGCGCAATCCATGCCGTCCAGACCTCGGTTCATGCGGTCATGTCCAACCCCGGCCCGATGGCGCTCTGGGCCTTGGTCATCGCCGGTTTGCTGATGATCGGCTCGGCTCCGTTGCTCGTCGGACTCGCGATCGTGATGCCGGTCCTCGGCCATGCAAGCTGGCATTTCTACCGGCGTGTCGTTGATCCCTCCGCCGACCTCAACCCGCGCCCGAGAGACTGAACCGGGCAGAGATTGAACCAGGACTCAAGACGTCCTGCTCACGAGCTGCGCCACCCGGACCCGTCCGGGCGGCCATCTGCCGTTAGGTTCCTGCCGCAAAGAAGCTCATGCGTGTCAGCAGCGTGTAGCTCGCTTCGAAAGCCATGATCCCGAGGAACACCAGCACCGCCGCCATCGGGAGCACAATCGCGTAAATGAGGGCGAGGCGCTCCCAAGCCATGTGCATGAAGACGGCGACGATCAGTCCCGCCTTCAATACCATGAAGAGCAATATCAGCGTCCACCGCAGGTATCCCTGGAGCTGAAAGTAGTCGACCAGGTAGGACATCGTGCTCAGGACGAAGAGCCAAACCCACACCACGAGATAGAGCCTGATCGGGTGCTGCTGCCCTTGGTCGTGACCCGTGTCCGTCGTGGGTGCGGCGGGCGTCGCGTGACTGGTCGCGTGAGCCATGATGACCTCACCACAGATAGAAGAATGCGAAAATGAAGACCCACACCAGATCGACGAAGTGCCAGTAAAGGCCCGTGATCTCGACGATCTCGTAGCTGCCGCTGCGGCTTGTGAAGAAGCCTCGCCGTCCCACGTCGAAATCGCCGCGCCACACTTTGCGCGCGACGATGAGCAGGAAAATCACGCCGAAGGTGACGTGCGTGCCGTGGAAGCCCGTGATCATGAAGAAGGACGAGCCGAACTGCGGCGCTCCCCAGGGGTTCTCCCACGGGCGCACGCCCTCGTGAATGAGCTTTGTCCACTCGAAGGCTTGCATCCCGACGAAGGTCGCGCCCAAAAGCGCCGTGATGAACATCAGAATCGCGGTCTTCTTGCGATCACGCCGATAGCCGAAGTTGACGGCCATCGCCATCGTGCCGCTGGACGTGATGAGCACGAACGTCATGATGGCGATGAGGATGAGCGGGATATTCTGCCCGAACAGGTGCAGAGCGAACACCTCGCTCGGGTTCGGCCACGGCACCGTGGTCGACATGCGCACCGTCATGTAGGACAACAGAAAGCAGCTGAACACGAAGGTGTCGCTCAGGAGGAAGATCCACATCATGGCCTTCCCCCAAGAAACATGCTTGAAAGCTCTCTGGTCCGAGGCCCAGTCTGTCGCGACAGACCTCCAGTGTGTCAGCCGTGTCTGCTCCGGACGGGCGTCCCGCACCATGGATTGAGCCATTGCTGTTCTCCTAAAGCCGTTCCGATTTGCGTCGAACCAGCACTCCTCTTCTCGTCGGCGCGTCCTCTTCTCGTAGGCCGGACCCAGCTCACGCGAGAGCGTCCTAGCTCAGCAGCAGGAGACCGAACAGCACGAGCCACATCAGCAACAGGAAATCCCAGTAGAGGCTGCACAGGTCGATCCCCAACGGCAGCTGTGCCAGGCCGCGTCCCGTCGATGCACGGGCGAAGTTCAACCCCAGCGCCACGAGGCCGCCGAGCACATGAAGCCCGTGCAGGGCGGTGATGAGATAGAAGAACGAGCTTGCCGGATTCGAGGTCAGGCCGTAGCCGGCATCGACAAGATGCCGCCAGGCGAAGAGCTGGCCGGCGACGAAGCCGAGCGCCGCTCCGCCGGCGGCGAGCAGGCTCGCCCGGACACCGCGAATATCGTTGCGATCCGCCCTCACGCGCGCCAGCTGCAGGGCGGCGCTGCTCAGCATCAGCATGCCCGTGTTGACCCACAGCAGCGTCGGCTTCGGGACCGCACGCCAATCCGCGAGCTGCATCCGCATGGCGTAAGCGCTGATGAAGAGCGCAAAAAGGCTGCCGATCGTCGCGAGGAAGACCCCAAGGGCTACCTTTGCGGACGGCACCCGGGGGACGCCGGTGTCGATGAATTCGCCGGTGGCACCTCGCTCCAGCCAGGGCTTGGATGTGAGTCTTTGCGTCGACAGCCACCAAGCGGCGATGACAGCCAACCCCGAAAAGAAAAGGATTGCGGCGCCCATAGGCTCGTCTCTCAGGCTCTGTGGGGCTCATGGGGCTGGTTCTGGGGCAGAAAGTCCTCCTTGGCGCCGGGGACGTTGTAATCGTAGGCCCAGCGGTAGACGACGGGCAGGTCCTTTCCCCAGTTCCCATGCGGAGGCGGCGTTTCCGGCGTCTGCCATTCGAGCGTTGTCGCACGCCATGGATTGCCGCCCGCCTCCCTGCCGTAGCGGAGGCTCCAGAACAGGTTGACCAGGAAGACCAGCTGCGCGGCTCCCACGACCAGGGCTGCGATCGAAATGAAGGCGTTCAGGTCCTGAGCCGATTCAGGCACGAAGCTCGTCTGGCCGATCTCGTGGTAGCGGCGCGGCACTCCCATCAAGCCGAGATAATGCATCGGAAAGAAGATCGCATAGGCGCCGAGGAACGAGACCCAGAAGTGGATCTGGCCAAGCGCCTCGTTCAGCATGCGGCCCGTCACCTTTGGGTACCAGTGATAGATCGCGCCGAAAATGACAAAGACAGGGGCGACTCCCATGACCATGTGGAAATGAGCAACGACGAACATCGTGTCGGACAGCGGAACGTCGACGATGACGTTGCCCAGGAAGAGCCCGGTGAGCCCTCCGTTCAGGAAGGTGACGATGAAGGCCAAGGCGAAGAGCATCGGGATCGTCAGATGAATGTCGCCGCGCCAGAGTGTCAGCACCCAGTTGTAGACTTTGATCGCCGTCGGGATCGCGATGATGAGAGTCGTGGTCGCGAAGAAGAACCCGAACCACGGGTTCATGCCGCTCACATACATGTGGTGCGCCCAAACAATGAAGCTCAATGCGCCGATCGCCACGATGGCCCAGACCATCATGCGGTAACCGAAGATGTTGCGGCGCGCATGGGTGCTGATCAGGTCCGACACGATGCCGAAGGCCGGCAGCGCGACGATGTAGACCTCGGGATGCCCGAAGAACCAGAAGAGGTGTTGAAACAGGATGGGGCTTCCGCCGCCATATTGGAGCTGCTCCCCCATGGAGACGAGCGCGGGCATGAAGAAGCTCGTGCCGAGCACCCGGTCGAACAGCATCATGACCGCGCCGACGAAGAGCGCGGGAAAGGCGAGGAGCGCGAGCACCGTTGCCGTGAAGATCCCCCAGATCGTGAGGGGCATCCGCATCAGCGTCATTCCGCGCGCGCGTCCTTGCAGCACGGTGACGACGTAGTTCAGCCCACCCATCGTGAAGCCGATGATGAAGATGATCAGCGATACGAGCATCAGGATGATGCCCATCTCGTATCCCGGCGTCCCCTGCAGAATGGCCTGCGGCGGGTAGAGGGTCCAACCGGCTCCGGTCGGTCCGCCCGGCACGAAGAAGCTCGCCGCGAGGACCACGACCGCGAGCAGATAGATCCAGTAACTCAGCATGTTGAGGTACGGGAATGCCATGTCGCGCGCGCCGATCATCAGCGGAATCAGGTAATTGCCGAAGCCGCCGAGAAAGAGGGCCGTCAGCAGGTACACCACCATGATCATGCCGTGCATGGTGATATACTGGAGATACTGGCTCGGATCGATGAACGAGAATGTGCCCGGGAAGCCGAGTTGCAAACGCATCAGCCAGGACAACACCAGCGCGACGAGACCGATCGACATTGCGGTCAGCGAATACTGGATGGCGATGACCTTCGCGTCCTGCGAGAAGACATACTTCGTGACCCAGCTATGGGGGTGATAGAGTTCGACATCCCCGACTTCAGCTGGCGGGACCGGTGCATGGCCAGCGACCGCATCGACCATCGTGTCCTCCTCCCCCGTGTTCCTATTTGTTGGCCGGCACGAAACTCGCCTTCATGGTCTTCGCCCCCCCGGAAAGCGCCGCGAAGGTCTTTTGCTTCTCCAGCCATGCCTGGTAGCCCGCCTCGTCGGCGACCACGACTGCTCCGCGCATCTGCGGGTGCCCGACGCCGCACAGCTCGGCACAGAGGATGTCGAAGGTTCCGGTTCGAGTCGGGGTCAGCCAGAAATACGTCACCGAGCCCGGGATCATGTCCATCTTGCCCCTGAACTCGGGCACATAGAAGTTGTGCAGGACGTCGATCGACCGGAGCAGAACCTTCACGGGCTTATCGATCTGCAGATACAGGTCCCCGCTCTCGATGATCACGTCGTCCTGCCCGTTCGGGTCGTTCGCGCTCAGCCCGAGCGGGTTCTCGGCACTGACGCTGCGGATGTCCGATGTGCCGAGGCGGCCGTCCTTGCCCGGCAGCCGGAAGCTCCACGACCATTGGCGGCCGACGATCTCCACGTCCGCGGCATCGTCCGGCACCGTGACGAACTGGTACCAAACGAGCAGACCCGGTGCCAGCATGGCGGCCACGCCGATGGCCGTCGCGACCGTCAGGATCCATTCGAGCCGCCTGTTCTCAGGCTCGTAATGCGGCTGCTCCCCTCGCCCGTGGCGGAACCGGTAGATGCAGTATGCCATGAACAGAACGACCGCGACGAACGCCACGCCCGTGATCCAAAACGTGATGATGAGGGTTGTGTCGATATAGCCCCAGTTCGATGCAATCGAGGTCCACCACCACGGGCTCCAGACGTGGAACAGCACCGATCCGAGAGCGATGAAGACGAGCGCGACCGCAAGAGGCATGTCCGTCACCTCTGCTTCAAATCAGGCGGTTCTGAATTGACGATGCGCCCGGTCCGCCTTCGGGCGCGACGAGCATAGTCCTGCGCCTGCGATGTTCCCGAAGGTCGGCTCTGTCGGGCACAAAAGGAGAGCGGGGCCATCGTCCGTACCCACGAAACGGGTGGGTCGATGGCCCTCGAATCCTCTTTGACGGCACTTGGCACGACCGTCATGGGCGAGACCTCGCGTTGCCGGTCTGGCAACGTGCGTGGCGTTTACGAAGGCGCTGCTCGGATAGGCTCCGCCGAGTATCGGCTCACACCCAAGTATGATCAACCTAAGCCGGCGGAGTGTCAATTGGGTGCGGACTGTATTCTGCCAGGCTCGGCAACCCGCGCACAGTCGTTCCGATGATGTCGAGGTCCGCCGAGCATCCCGGGACATCGTTGCGGCGCGTCTTATCCTTCACGCGTCTGTAAGCCACCGGGGCGCCGAGATTTTGACTTTCGTCCCGTCGCTCGACGCGCGGGATCGTCCTGTGCCATCTCCTGCAGGAGATCTTGCGGGCTGTGGGACGTGAGGTCCCCATGATGGCGGCTGGCCCTCCCCGGCTGTCGAGCCAAGGTTCGATTGGGAATGTTCGAAAGACCGGTGGTGTCGGTCAGGAACGCGACGGATTGCACCATCCGATCCATGCCCGTTTATCGTTGCTCCGGTGAATTTTGTCACCGCCTGAGCGTCGTTGGCATGGCATTTGTGAAATATATATGGTTGATCTGCTTCATCTCTATTCACATCATTCCTAAAAACACCATTCAATGAAGGCGATTATTGGATCACCGAGCCGCACAACAGCTCCATAGTACCAGAACATCACAAGCCCGCTACCAATCAACGCAGCTCCCGCACTTGCGAAAAGGATCGTGCTCGCATGCATTTGCCTCTCCTAGAGCGTGGATAGCGAGATGCGCCGGACGGAGCGGCAGCTTCCGAACATCGGGAGGTCGACTTCGAGCTTAGTATACACGGGGCATGATTACTCGGCAAACCGGTAACGTTATTGCAGGCGGAGAGACAACCCACGGACATGGCTCTTCCGTAAGGACTTTTGCTCGACGCCAGGATAGAGCCGGATCCATCCTGACTAACGCTACGGTCGTAGACGTCCCTGGCCGGCCCGGGCACAGCCTTGTCCCGGGCAGGACCTGTCGCGCCTGCGCGGGCTCCCCTTCCCGAGCGGGGCGTCCCATCGACCAGCCTCCCGAGATCATGCCGGCCGAAGCGGCCGAACATGAGCTCGGGCTTCCGTAACCTGAGGACGCGCGCTCCATTGAGCCGATCGTCCCGCATCTGCGCGTTGCGGCCCTCCTTGGGTCAGTACCCATTCTTCAGGGTGGATCACTCCGATGAGAGTGGATCGGGCGAGCCGTTTGGCACCGGCGAAGCCGCCGACGGGCTCAGGGGGATTTGCCCTTGGCCAGGCCGAGATCCACGAGCACCGCATTCCCGCGCTCGGCGAAGCCTTTGACGTAGGTCTCGAACTCGCCGGGAGCGTCCCAGACCGGCTGGATGCCGCGCATCTTCATGGCCTCCTGGACCTCGGGCCGCGCCATCACGCGGCGGGCCGCCTCATAGAGTGTGCTGCGCCGGTCGGCCGGCAGGCCGCTTGGAGCAACGAGCGCGAACCAGTTCTCATAGGTCCAGTCGACGCCCTCCTCCTTCGTGGTCGGCACGGCGGGGAAGATCGGCGAGCGGGCGGCCGTCATGAGCGCGATCGTCTTGACCCTGCCCGCCTCCATGAGGGACTTTGCTTCAACCGGAGAGCCCGTGAAGGCGGTGATGCCTCCGGCCATCACGTCCTGGAGGGCCGGCGCTCCGCCCTGGCTCGGCACCCAGCGCAGGCGGTCGGCCTCAACCCCGGCAGCCTTCAGGAGGCCGCCGACCGCGACGTGCCAGGCGCCGCCCACCCCGCTGCCGGAAGCCATCAGAGTGCCTTTGGGGCTTTCCTTCACGGCCTTCAGGAAGTCGTCGAGGGTGATGTAGGGGGCATCCGCCCGGACCGTCACACCCGCAGGAATGAGCGACAGGCGCGAAAAGAGGTCGAAACTCGCAGGAGTGACGTCGCCGGTGCCGAGCGTCTTGTAGAACGCGATCTCGGGGCTCGCGACGCCCAGGGTGTAGCCGTCCGGGCCCGCCATCATGATGGCGGTGTGCCCGGCAAGGCCATTGCCGCCCGGCCGGTTCACCACGTTCACCGGCACCTTCAGCTCCTGCTCGAACGCGGTGCTGAAGATCCGGGCGACGGTGTCGGTGCCGCCGCCCGCTGCCCAGGGCACGATGATCTGGACCGCCCTGTCGGGAAAAGCGTCCGCGACGCCGGCCGCGAGCAGTCCGGCGAGGGCGAGGCCCCATCGAGCAAGTGCTTTCATCGGCATTCTCCCGTTATCTCTTCGAGTGGGACCGGCTCGTTTTCGAAGCAGAAGTCCGTCGCGCCGGGGCTCCTGCTAGCCTGGTACCCTGCTTTCCCGTCAGTCCCAACCGATGAGCCTTGCCGATGACCGCATTACGTGTGACACCTTGACCGAGCTTCTCTGCGATCGCGCGGGCTGTCTCTCCTGAGAGCCACAGGCGCTTCAGGAGATCTGTTCGTGGCTCATTCCACTCCGTGCTCATTGCCAAACCTCATGAGCGGCTGCGCATTCAGCACGCCGCAATGCGAGATTAGTCCGCAGGCTCGTTCTCCGCCGGAGCCGAGAACCAGTCCTTGATCTTGGCAAAGAGGGGCGTGTCGGGAACGGATGTGGGGTTGGTTGCCCGTGCTTGGACCGCCTCCATCCGGCTCTTGACCTCCTCGAACGGGAAAAGGTGAGCCTGTCGCCCGATGGCCAGAGCGCTTTCGAGCACCGAGAGGCCCCTGTCGAATGGGAAGCGGGTACAGGAGCGGCTCATGGCCCGATTGATGTAAGTGGCCCGCGCCTTCTCGACCTCGGACGTGTCGGCGCAGGCGAGGCGCGTCACGAAGGGGAGCAGGCGCTGCCGGTCCTCATCCGAGGCATGGTCGTTCAGCAGCATGGCGAAGCGGCAGATCGGCCGCGAGAAGCATTCGGGCATCTCCTCGGCGGCGCGGATCGGCTTGTAGTCGAACCCGGCGGCCACGAGCGCCGCCTCGTTGATGCAGGTGCCGCCGTCCTTGCCCGGGAACGGGTGAGAGCCTGCCTTCAGCTTCCAGTTCAGGAGGTGGTCAAAACCTTCCATGGTGGCCATCCTTGTGGCTCACCCCCACACAAGGAATGTTGATCCTCCCGACCCGTACCTGTCAATCAATAGAAATTGCCACGCTTCCGTAAGGGAAGCCGAAAGATTGCATGATTTCGGACGCGATGCGGCCAGCAGGCTCTGTCCGGCACGCAAGTATCATCCGGTCCCCGGGCGAAATTTGCTGTCGCGGCCGACCGGTCAATCCCGGCCTCTTCTTGCCCTGAGCGAAGGTCGGACCGTCGGGACTAGTGAAGCGGACCCGATCCGCGCGGTGCCAGCGAGCGGGCAATGCGGGCGATGCCCTCGTCGACCTCCTGCACGTTCTCGCGCAACCGCGGTTGACGCCCTCGCGCCGGCGGGCTCTGAACCTGCTGCCGTGGCGGCTCATCGGCCCTCGGGGCCGGCCCTGCAGCTACAGCGGGGACATTCTCCGGTTCCGCCTCCGCAGGCGCTTTCGCTCCCGCCGCGGGCTCCGGCGGGTTCTCGCCCCCCGCGACGCCCTGGACCTCCCCGGGAGCCGGCACCGGGGCCCGGGCTGTCAGGGGCTCCTCGGGCGATGTCGATTCCGGCGGGAGGCCCTGTGGCTCGGCAGGCTGCCTGATCGAATCGATCGGGCGAGGCATGTAGCGGCGGCTGGGGGAGCGTTGCTCCATGGTGTCGAGCAGAGCCTCCAGGCCGCGATCCGTGATCGCCACCTCCGGCTGGTGCACCAGGCCGTTGATGGCCAAGCCGCTGGTCTCGAACTCGGTATGGCCGGTCACCTCGGGCCCGAACCATTCCGGCAGGTCGTCCCGCGCCCCTTCCTCCATCACCGTCGTGAGCACATCGACGCCGCGGGGCAGCATGAAGCGGTCCAGCAACGCCCGTCTGTCCCCTCCGAGGGTCACCACCATCCGGTCGAAGGCAACGGTGCCGGCCGCCACGTCGATCAGCGCCTCGGCATGAGCGTGAGGGATTTCCGCCCGCTCCTCGGTCACGCTCCCGTCCTCCTGACGTCGTCCGAGGATCAGCACGGCGCGCTCCCGCTCCACCCGCACGAGCTGGAAGCGCTCGGGATGGAACGGGAAATACCCTTCCACGATCCGGCTCATGACCCGGCTCTCCCGCTGGATCAGCCGGGCGAAGGAGGAGGCAATCAGAAAGCGACGCTCAACAGCCATCGTCGAACCCTACATGCGACAGGCCCGAAGAGCCCGACCCACACCTGCAGAGACCCGGAACACCCGTAGGGGCTAATCCGCGGCCGTTTGAGCCGACAGGACCTCGGCGCCCCCGAGCCACGTTCTCGCCTCATCGAGCGAGGCGAAGCTGTGCTCTGGTTCGATGAAGGGCGCGGGCCGCTCCTGCGGCGGCAGGTCCTGCAGGAGCTCGACCGTCCAGGTCGCGTCGGAGGTCTGGCCGCTGCGGACCACGCCGGCGATCACCACGCCGTCCCGCAGGACGTCGTAGCTGCCGGGGGCGAGGCGGACGAGGGAATAGGCCATTACTCCGGCTCGATCTCGGCGACTTCCGGACCTTTCTGCCCCTCGACGATCTTGACCCGCACCCGCATCCCCTCGGGGAGATCCCGCGCGCCGGAGCGCTCGAGAGCCGAGCGGTGCACGAACAGGTCCTTGCCGCCGTCATCGGAGGCCACGAAGCCGAAGCCCTTCTCGGCATTGTACCACTTGACCGTGCCGCGCGCCTCGCGCGCATTCGAGAGGTCCACCGACCGCCCCGGCCCGCGGAACCCGCCGGACGGGCGCGGGCCGCCCGAGAACCCACCCGAGCCGAAGCCGCCGGAGCGGGCGGCGCGGGGCGCTTCCGGCTCGGCCGTGCTGGCGTCGACGCTGACCACCTCGGCGACCTGCGGCCCGCGCTGACCCTGGCCGATCTTGACCACGAGCGTCGTGCCGGACTCGAGCGCCGAATGTCCGGCCCGCTCGACGGCGCTGATGTGCAGGAAGGCCTCGCCCGAGCCGTCGGTGAGCTCGACGAAGCCGAAGCCCTTCTCGGCGTTGAACCACTTCACCCGCGCTTCCGTCTCGGGCCCGGAGGAGAGGGCAGGACCCGACCGAGGACGGCTCTGCCGGTCCTCATAAGACGATGACGAGCGACGGTCGCCATAGGAGGGCTGGCGATCCTGAGCCCAGGGATCCGGAGCATAGCCGTCCCGTCCGCGCTTGTTGTCCCGGTAGTCGTTCCCGCGTCCCATCGTGATCTCGTGCTCTAGAGGTAATGCTCCCTCGTGCCACACCAGAGCCCGGGCCGCTAGGGTCGTATCGCTGTTTTTAGGCCGTCCCGGCCAGCCGGGGCGTGCGTCCGACTGGCGCCCCGGCGGCTGGGACCGGGTCTCGCCCCCTCCCCGCCCTCGCCGCCCCGCCTCGGACCGGGCCCGAAGCCGACCACAATCCGGACTCGAACCTCGCTCATGAGGACCGGAGACGATAGAGTTCCTCATGGCCCGAATCCGCTTCGCCTGTGTCCGCTGCAAACGCCCCCTCGATGCGGGGGAGGAATGCCGCTGTCAGAAGAACCGCGCATCCGCGACGGCGCCGTCGGAACCGGCAGCGCCTCCGCCGACGGCGCAGAAGCGATCCCGCTCGAAGAAGACGAAGGACGCCTGATTCGGCGCAATCAATCAGCCACAGTTGAGTTTAGCCCGGTCCTGTGCACCACTGAACCTCTGCAAAGGAGCCGGGCCCATGCGCAAAGCACTACAAAGAGCTCTCAGAGACCACCTGCAGCCCGAGGGCCAGATCACCGGCTTCATGGTCGTGACCTTCCGCGACGGGGTCGCGACGATCACGAGCGACGCGAGCGATAATGACGAGGCCGCCCAGGAGGTCCTCGAAACCATTGCGCTCGCCATTCTCGATCCGGCAAGCCCCGCCGAGGACGCCGACGACGAGATCGGAATCTGCGCCGGAAGCGCCTGAACCCGCACCAGGCCACCGCCGCGGGCCAGCCGGTCAGCCCGCCGCCTCAGCCACAATACAACCAATAGGCGAAATCAGCCGCGATAGTCGTCGCGGTTATGTTCATGGACCGGGACAGGGGTCGCAGCATCTCGACCGCGCCGGGTCGGTCTAAATCGCACTTCTGTTGGCCGAAAGATCCGCATTACACCTTTTCGTGTCCATTTGCCACCTATTCGCGTGCTCGGCTTGGTTATACAACCACTGGAACTTGCCGTCGGTAGAATGATCAAGAGGCACCTTGCGGGCTCGCACACAAGCCGGACACGTTGAACGTCGCGCACCCAGCGCGACGAGCTTCCTGCGTGCCCTCCTCGCCATCGTTGCCATCGCGCCGCCCCTCCTGTTCGGAACGGCCGCCCGGCTGAACTACTCCCAGGTGATCAAGGGGGCCGAGGAGCAGATCGAAACCACCGCGAATGTCCTGCGCGAGCACGCCCTGCGTGTTCTCGACATCCATGCTCTTGCTGTCGAGCAGATCCTCGACCGCACAAAGACGACGAGCCTCGACGACATCGAGCGATCCGAGAGCCTTCACCGCTATCTCGCCAACCTGAGACGGGGTCTCGGCTCCCAGAATCAGCTCTGGATCAGCGATGCCGACGGGCGCGAACGGGCCAGCAGCCTCGGCTTCCCGGCTCCGAAACATCCGGTCTCCGACCGGGCGCTTACTTTTTCGGAACAGGATGAATATCTTGTCATATCAAGGACTTAGCATGAATTGCCACCTGTTCACGCAAGCCCCTGCCTGATTCGGCCTAAGTCCTAGCGGTTACAAGAGTTTCCGGTAGATTCCGGCGGGCGTTCCCATTGCTTCGCAGGCAGTCCGTGTCACAGAGTTGGCACATAAAAACGGTGGGATGTTCCCCATTTGGACGCGGACTGAGCACTGAGCCGCCAAAGCAGAAAGGCCCCGGTGTTTCCACCGGGGCCTTCCTTAACCAATCAGCTGAGCTGATTAGAAGTCGCGCTGAACGCGGACACGACCTTCGAACGCGTCTTCGCTGTCTGTGGCGCGAGTTACAGCGGTCTCGGCTCCGAGGGGCAAACCTCCAACCGCACCACCGCGCTGCACGGCGACACGGCCGTCGAACTCGAAGCGCTTGTAGATGACTTCGACACCGACGTCGAAGCCGGAACCGATCGGCGACCAGATCAGGTTGCCGCCGACGCGGTACTCGTCGAAGTCCACGAAGCCGAACCGGGTGCCCGCAAAGCCGGGGCCGGCAGTAGCAGGACGGATAAAGCTCTGTCCGCCGCCGTGGTCAACATGCAGCCATGAACCGAAGAGGTTCGAGCGCAGGTTGCCCGGGATCCAGTAGTGACGCAGACCACCAGCCACCGAGAAGGCTTCCGTCAGCTCAAGCCGGCCCGGCCCAGCGCCCGTGTTGTCGATGAAGGCATCAACAAACGGAACGCCGCCTGTGGCGTTGGAGCCGAAGCCCTGCTGGTTGAAGAACGGTGTGTTGCCGTCGAAACCGATGTTGCTTGTGCCGTTGCCGGTGATGGAGCCACCGCCGGTCAGGTACTGGAGAGCGCCCTGAGTGTAGGTCACCGCCAACCAAGCTGCGTCGCCAGCGGCAATCATCGGCAGGTTCACACCGAGGTAACCAGCCACGGCGAAGCCGATCTCGCGGTCGGCATCGCGGCCCGCCGGGAGAGCGGTGGTCGGAGCAAGACCGAGGTCGCTGACCTCATGAAGCGCACCGGAAATCTGCGCAGTACCCCAGGTGCCGGCATACTTGATGTTGCCGACCACGTCGGGCATCCGTGCGCCCTGGTAGGTGATCGCACCCCCGAGGTCAGGGCCAGCAAACGCGGTGCTGTTGAACGGACCGCCGGAGAGGCGGCGAGCCCAATGATCTTCAGCCGAGATCGTGGCCGAGAAGCCGTTGCCGAAGGAGAAGGTGTAGGCGAACAGCGACACGTCAGCCGCGTCATCGAAGCGCAGCGTGCCCATGTGACCAGTGGGCAGATCCGGGTTCGAGAAGAACGAGGTCACGCGACCGGCGGTGAGGCCGCCGAACTGCACGAAGACCTGATCGACGATCGGCTTGTGGGTCGGGTCGCCGGTCCGCGGAGCCGCACCGCCGTTGACGGTGGAACCAGAGTCAGCCGTGATCTGGAAGCGCACGAAGGTGCGGAGCAGACCGTAGGGGGTCGGCGTACGCACATCGGCTTGCAAGCGGCCACGAGCGCGGTAACCGAAATAGTCCTGAGCGCGGTTGAAGCGCTCCTGGATCACGGCATCCATACGAGCACGACCGCCGATCTTGATGCAGCTGTCGGTGCCCGGGATGACGAAGAAGCCGGCTCCGTAGGTGGAGCAGACGCGAACGTATTCAACCGCAACAGGAGCGGCCTTCCGCACCGGAAGATCCGCAGCCTGAGCCCCGGCGACCGTGGCGAGCGCCGCGGCTGATCCGAGGAGAAGGCTCTTAGCGAGCTTCATAATTGACCTCCAAAGTTTCGAGACCCTTGAGGAGGACGGGGCTTTGTGCCTCGACAGCTTCTATCGAAGCCAAGACCACTCGTCCCTTATCCCCTTTGCGTCTGGCTCGCCCCACCGGTTCCCCGCTTGAAGTCTTGAGCCAGACCACTGCTGGTCAGCGCCAGCCGCGTTTCGGAACTTACCCTGGCCGTTCCCGGGCGCAACCGAATCTGGGCGCAAAACGGGCAAGCGAGCGTCATCGGCGAGACACTGTGACATGAATCCAACAGTCGCGCTGACGAGCCTTAACTTCTTGTTAACACTTGGCGTCCGCATGGCGCTTTCGGTTGCCTTCGAGCCGCACTCATGCCGCGCAACGCCCCGCCTAGCCTCTATCGAGAGGCCAAACCGGCTGGGACCACTAAGGAACGGAGATCATATGGCGGGGCTTTGATGAGGACGTGGCGGTCACACACGCTTGCGGCTTCATGTAGGCGCGCAGCATGGCCAACGCTCTTCGACCTCAGCATGCCTCTCGCGGCTGGGAGTGAACCGACGTGCAAAATGGGTGAAAGTGAAAGCACCCCTCTAGCTTAAGCTAGAGGGGTGGCCTGGCCGATCCAAAATATATCAGCGTCGGTCATTGCCATCACCCAAACAGTATCTCTCCGGAGAATGGAGCAGTTCAATCGCGTTCCTGGCTCAATCTTTTTCTTAGCGTCCTGTCCGGTTACGATTAGCAATACACCGTTTGTCACAATGGCCCATTCATAGGGAATTGCCATCTTACTTATATTTTTCCTGCGTCCAGCATTTATGTGCTGGTGTTTGAAGGGCACCTTTGACAAAAATGAGATTTGATCCAGTCCCGGCTCTATATTTAGCAGCGGAGTGTTCACATCATCAAGCCCAAAACCCAATGCTTTTGCCAAACGGGTCGCACTATCCAATGTTGGCGTGATATTTCCACTCTCTAGCCGCGCAATCGTTGAGAAAGAGACGCCTGAAATCTTATCAAGCTCTCGGAGAGACAGCTTTTTTTCAGCCCTTTTTTCTTTGATCAAGGATGCAAATATTTCACGCTTAATCTGCATACTTTACTCCGGAGCAAGGCTGGATGAAGTCGCTTTGGGTGCTCCTAACATGATGCCAAGTCTTACCGCCCGATCGCAACATTGCACAGGTGGTCCCCAGCTCAAGCTAAACGAGATCCAGCCACGAGGGCAGCTGAAGAGACGGCCTTCAGGGTCACGGCTCAATTTTTCTGCCGATCCGATCCGGCCATCGCTCAAGGATCCGCACCGTCACGTCATGCCGCCTGACGGTCGTCAGCTGGCAGAAGCCACCGATGTGGTGGATGGGCGGGGCTCCCGGCGCGAGCGGCGCCTTGTAGGCCCGCTGCTCCCGCATGAGCGGCAGCCCGTCCTCCACGGGATCAACCATGCGGTCGGGGTTGACCCCAGCCGCCGCGAACCGCTCCTCTAGCTCGTCACCGGCCGGCGAGATCATCCCATGCGGGCGCGGGTGCATCTGCCAGAGGGCAATGCCCGTCCCGTAGGGGTCGGCGTTCGTCAGATAGTGGCATTCCATCGCCTGCCGGGCTTCGGACCAGCCGGCCACGACCAGCTCGAACTCAAGCAGGTGCCGCTCGGCCGCTGGAACGCCGTCCATCCGGGTTCCCAGACCCGCGCGGAGCTTCGCCCCAACCCCGGCCACAAGGGCGTCAAAGCTCTCGCACGAGCTCACCACGCCCAGCAGGCCGGCAGTAAGCACCGTGTTGCCTCGGAACGCCATGGCAGCGTTGAGGTGCGCGAGGGGGTGAGCCTTGACGACAAAGCCGCTGAGAACGCCGTCCGGCTGGACGCCGGCCCCATCGGTCAGAATGTACACCTGCTGGGGTCGCACAATCACATTGAGTGCAGTCATATCAGGGCTTCCTCAGAGGACGGGAACGCCCGGCGGACGCTGCGGAAAGAGCGAGACTGAGAATCATAGGCGCCGCGATTGCTGCGGAGGCCGCTGGAACACCTGCAAAGACGAGGACCGCGCTGATGGCTGTCGTAATCGGCTCGGCATGGGCGGCACTCGGGGCCAGGATCGCCACGAGGGCCAGGAGGAACACAGTCAACATGGGGGATCTCCTACAGCCCGAACACCCGGTAGGGGCCGAACATCTCTTGAATGAAGGGATCCTCGCGAAAGTCGCCCGCGACGCCATCCCCCCGGTTCTCGTAGAGGCGGGCCACCGTCATGATGATGGCCTGCCTCAAGCCCTCATCGATCGCCCCATCGACGTGCCCAGCCCGGTAGCGGATCCGGGCCGCCTCCCCGTACCCGGCCGATGGCCAAGCGCCCGATTTCATCCGGACGAAGGGAATGCCATCCGAGCCGATCCCGGTCGTGTAGCTGCCGCTCAGGAGTGGCGTCTCGATCCCGTCCAGATCGACATGCGTGACGGACAGCACCTCGATCAGGGGCGGCCGGGGTAGCCGGATCTCGCGCGCCCACAGCCATGCGGACAGATCCTCGGCCGTGAACTGTAGCGTCTGCTCACAAAGCGATACGCCAAGCCAGCCGTTGCGGCCGGCCAGCCAGTCCGTCACCGCTGCAATGGTGCGGTCGAGGTAGGCGTCATCGTCACTGTGATCGACACGAAGGTGATCCTTCACCTCCTGCAGGGTGACGGGCAGAGCGGTCGGGGGCGTGACGATGACGAGGCCCATGGGGCTTACCTCTTGGCAGCCGTGCCGGCCCGGGTTGAACCGGCGGGCCGTCCACGACGCGGCGCGGCCGTTTCGGCTGTGATGGGCGCGGGAGCGGCCTTGTTCTCAGGCGCGGGAGCCTGCTTGTTCTCCGGTTCGGGCGCGGCCTTGGTGCCGCCGACGATCTCGGCGAGGCCGAGCCGCTGCAGCTCCTGTGCGCGGGTCGGCTCCACCTCGAAGGTGTCGCCCACGTCCGCGAGGTCGCCCTGAGGCGTCTTGTTGAAGGATCGAAGGACTTTAACCGTCTGCATGGGATCTCTCCTCACGAGTGGGAGGAAAGGGAGCGCCGTGATGGCGCCCCCTCCCCTGGTTAGCTGGCGTTGCCGGCCACCAGGTTGCCGTAGACGAAGCTGTCCGGACGATGGACCGCGAAGGCCAGGCGCTCCTCGGCGAGGATCGTGACCATGTTCTTGCGGAAGTTGTCCGAGTCCTCGGTCGAGACCTCGACCGCCGCATCCTCGCGGTCGAACACCTGAGCGGCCATGTTGAAGGCGCCAGCCATGAACTTGCCGGCCGCCATGGCGTTCGTGTCCACCACGGGCAGGCCCCAGAGGTTGTTGCCGTTGTTCACGGCCGGGTCCGCCCAGATGTACTGGCCGTTGCTATCCTTCTGGACCTGGATCTCCGCCCAATCGATGGGATTGAGCACGAAGGCGCTGGCCCGGTACTCGGCAATGCGCACCTGCAGGATTGCGCGGCGCAGCCGGTCAATCACAGTGTCGGTGCTCTTGCTGTAGGTGGCATAGGCGTAGGGGGTCGCCTGCGGGATCAGCCCGAGCAAGTTCTGCCCGGTGCCGTCGCCGGCCAGGAGCTGCGCCTCCTCGACGTACATCAGCCCGTAGCGGGCCCGGGTGTCGATGTAGGACTGCAGCAGCGGGATATCGGCCAAGACCTGCTTCGAGGCCAGGAACCAGTGCGCCAGCGTGCGCACGGGCGTGGTCACGAGGTCGAAGGACAGATCCGACTGTGGCTTGAGCGCGCCCTCGGCCACGGGTGCCGCCATGTTCTGGTAGCCCGTCTCCTTCACGTACTCGACCGCGTTGCTGTCGGTGCGCCCGGGCATCACCAGGTTACGGACCGTCATCGTCCGCTCGGGCGGCGTGATGATGGCGGGTTGCCGGTCGGGGCGGATGGCGTCTCCCACGCCTCCGGTGCCTGTGGTCGCGGAGGTGATGGACGTGACGGCCTTGATCTGCAGACGGGCCGAGCCCTTGCCGCGGGCCTGCAGCGCCTTGAACTCGTCAGTGCTGGTGAACTGCTGCCCGATCGACGGACCGCCCACAGGGCCTTCTGGAGCGCCACGGCGGGCAAGCTTTTGCTCCACCGTCATCAGACGATCCTGCAGGGCAGTGCCCTCGCGAACCACCTTCTCCAGAGCGGCCTTGGTATCAGCCGACATGGTGCGGTTGGCCTTGATCTCCTCGTCTGCCTTCTGGGCAAAAGCCTTGATCTCGGCATCTCGGGCCGACAGCGCATCCATGACGGCCTTGAGTTCGAGCCGGTCGTCCGCGCGCTGGCCGGCGTCCTTCTGGCCGTACTCGCGGTGGCCGGGGATGAGATGATTGGGTCGCATAGGGGTATCCTCAGAATTTGGGGAGGGAGAAGCCGCGGAGCTGCGCTGCGAGCGCGCTCATGTCGGCACGATCCGCCTGTTGAGGTCGGGCCGCTCCCGCAGCCCAAGCCTTGAACCCGACATCGGCGATGGTGTCGGCGTCTGAGCGCGAAAAGCCCCGCTCCCGCAGGATCCTTCCGAACTCTCGTTCCGTCAGCGTCTCGCCCGCGGCGAGCTTTGCTTTGATGGTGTCGATCCGGGCATCATCAAGCGCCGGGTCGGTGACGATGGACACCTCGCGCAGGTCCAGAGCCTTCAGCGTCCGGATGCGGGTCGTCTCATCGAAGCTGTCATCCTTGACGTAGTAGCCAATCGACAGGCCCGTGATGGCCGTGTCCTTCATGCCGCGATAGGCGCGCCTCGCGTTCTGAGCCTCGTCCAGCCACAGGGTGCCCTCGCCATAGAGGCCGTACTCGTCCTCCTTCAGGAGGTCCCAGACGCCGATTGGATCGTCGCGGTTGTGCTGCCACAGGATCGGGAGCTTGCGGCCCTTGGCGGCCAGCGCAGCAAGGCTTTCGGTGAAGGCGAAGGGCTGCACCTTCTCCCGGTAGCTGTCCACCACGTTCCACACAGAGCCGTAGCCCGTGAAGGTGCCGCCTTCATTGACGGTCTTCACCTGCAGATCGAAGGCTCGGATTTTGCAGGAAGCTTCCTTGCGCTGCATGGCTATGCCTCCGGGATGGGTTCGCCGGGCGCGGGCTGGACACGCGCCGTGCGCTGTCCCGCCTGCCCGATGGGCACGAGGGTGGAATTGACGAAGCGGACATCGCCGCCCTCGAAGCGGGGCAGGTTTTCCTTGTCGGCGATCTGGTTCGGCGTCATGCCGCCGACCTGCACGAGCTTGGAGTACATCTCGGCCCGGCCGGCGCTGTCCGCCCGCAGCAGGCCCTCGATGCTGAATTCAGGATAGAGGCGGCCTTGGTCGCCGGGTGCGATGAGCGACCGCTTGATGGCCTGCTCGATGCGCACGAGGTAGGGGCGCAAGCCGGTCTGGTACCAACCGAGCATGATGTGCTCAATTCCCGAGCCCCACATGGTCTGCCCCTCCGAGGCGTGACCGATCAGGATGGGTGGCACGTCGAGGTAGCGGCAGATTTCCTCCACGTCGTGCTTGCGGCTCATGAGCAGCTCGGCGTCGTGAGGCGGCATCACCACGTCCTGCCATTTGAACCCGGCCTCGAGGATGCCGATCTTGCCGGCGTTCTCGGCCCCGGCGTAGGGCTCGACCAGCTGCTTGCGGGCCTGCTCGCGCTGCTCGGGCGTCAGGGTCTTGGGCTCGCCGTTCGGGCCTGAATAGGTGAAGAACCCGCCCGGGCGCATGCCATTGGCGAAGGTGCGTGCTGCCGCCTCCTGCCCCGCCATGGCGGTGCTGAGCGTCTGCCGGGCATAGGCGAGCGGAGACAGGCCCGTCACGTCGCCGAAGCCAAAGCCCCTGACGTGGAAGATTTCATCCTCGGCGTACTCCACGGACCCTCGCGGGTCGCTGTAGCGGTAGCGGACGGCGCCGAAGCCGTCCCGCTCCACAGACATGAGATCCGGCCGCAGGAGGTTGAGCGCCACGAGGCGTCCGTCCTCCATCACCTTCTCGGCATAGGCATTGCCCCAGACGCACAGGCAGGCGCCGATGCCTTCCCAGAACTCGACCGCGGTCTGATCGGCGTTCGGAGCATCATGCAGGAGGCGGTAGAGCGGCAGGTCTCCGCGGGAGACCCGGCCGCCGTCCTCCTGGCGCTCATAGAGGCCGATTGGCAGCGTGCCGATGGTCTGCGCAATCTTGCGGGTGCAGGCCCAGAAGGCAGACACGCCCATGGCGGTGCCGGGCGTGACGGGCTTCCCGGCCCATGTCTCGCCGCCACCCCAAACGGCCATCCACACCCGCTCGGATCGAAGGGTGAAGTTGCGGATGAGGGACCGGACGCCGATCATGCGTACACCGCGTTCTGCAGGAAGTCGTCCACGTCCACCCGGCGCCCTCCTTCGGATCTCTTGGCGAGGCCGAGCGCCATGACGGCGGCCACCGCGCCGTCGATCCGGACCACGCTCTGAGCGTTCGACCTGTCCTTATCGAGCTTCACGTTGCCGGCCGGATCCGAGACCGTGATGGCCGCAGCCACAGCCGCCGTCAGAACCGGGTGCCCGCCGTGACGGATGCGGCCTGTCAACGCCAGCTCGGCAAACCACTCGATGGCCGGGCTCATGTCCTTGTAGCCCTGGCCAAAGGGCTCCAGCGGCACCGGGAAGTTGGCATCGATCTCGGCCAGATCCGTCTTGAAGTCGTCGATCCTCCAGCGGTCGTAGCCCACCACCTGAATGTCGAACTCGCGGGAGAGCTTCGATATCTCGGCTGCGACATAGCCGTACCGGATGGTGGGACCCGGCACGGCAATCAGGTGCCCGGTCCTGATCCATTCACGGAACCGCTCCTGCTCGGCTGGACGACGGGTCGAGAGCTGCCCGTCGGGCGTCCAGAAGAACGGCAGGAGGTCAAAGACGGGCTCGTCATCGTCGCTCGGGAAGGCCAGCACACAGGCCGTGAGGTCGTGCTTTCCGGAGAGGTCGAGCGCCGCATAGCAGGTGCGCCCACGCAATGCCTCACGATCCACGGGCACGCTCCCTTGCTTCCAGACCGGCAGCGTCACAATCCGGTCTTCCTCGCTGGCATCCACCCGCTGATTGAGACGCAGGTTGCGGAAGCTGGCCTCGAAAGCTGGGATACGCCGCGCCCGCTCGGCCGCCTGACGCATCTCAGTGAGTGACAGGTACTTCCCGAGCGCCGGGTTGCAGGCGAACCACGTCTCTTCCGCGAAGGGATCGGCGTCTTCCGGAGCGGCCAAGAGCTGCACATAGACGGACGGGTCGTCGCCCCTCAGACCGTCATCGATCATCTGCGACAGCGGGTGGTCGTCAGCTGGCGCCTGCGTTGAGATGATGAGGCCGAGTGCTTCCTTACGCTTGCCGAGACCATTGATGAGGTTGTCGAGAAGCGTCCGGTCCTTGGCCTGCGCCAGCTCGTCGAACACCCACAGGGATGGGGCGAGACCATGGGCGCGCCGGGCATCGATCGTCAGCGCCTCATAGACGCTGCCGGCGCCGTCCCCGCTCAGCACCTCGATCTTCTTCACGAACCGCTGCACGTTCACCCGGGCCGCGAACTCGGGCACCTGCAGGAGGATGGCCTCGGCCTCCGCGAAGATGATGCCGGCCTGCTGGCGGTCGATGGCGGCCGAATAAATCTCGCCGCGCGGCTCGCTCTCCGGCCCGAGTAGGTGGCAGAGCACGAGGCCGGCACACAGACCTGTCTTGCCGTTGCCCTTGGGCTCGGACTTGATCCCGATCCGCCGCTTGCGCAGCCCCTGCTTGGTCAGGTCACCGTAGATCGCCTGCACGAACGCCCGCTGCTCGGGCAGCAGCTTCATGCGCTTGCCGGCGAGCGGTCCCTTGGTGATCGGCAGGAACTCCAGGAAGGCGATGACGCGCCGAACACGAGAGAGCCCGCGCCGCTCCCATGGAAACGGCTCGGAGCGCGCGGCCGCAGCCTCCCGGGCCTGCTTCATGCGACCTGCACCCGGTCCGCGAAGTCCCATTCAGCGGCCCTCCAGACAGATCGTTGCAGCGGCAACTAATTCTGTTTTGCGGGAGGGCGCCGGTCTTGAGCGGAATGCGTGGGACTTTTGCACCCCCGGGGGGATGGTGACGGCACGGAGGGCATTGTGCGGGACACTCGCAGAGCGCCGGCCCCCGATCCCCTCTTCCGTTGTCGGACCTGCCGTCTGGCCCTCAATGAAAGGCCGGCTCACTGATGTGGGGCTACGCATGGGTGCGGCCCCTTGTGGTCGAAAGGCCACGACCTGCCCCCACAACGCCAGACGCGGCTAGGGAGCTTGTACGGCCCGGTCGCGAGGCCGCTGCAGAGGTGTCCCGGTTGAACGGGTGATTGGGATCGGTCGGCAGACCATCGGCACCAACCTGACTGTGGTAGCCTCGGGTCTCGGCCTGCTGTGCGAACCGGTTGTGGCAGGTGTCGCAGAGAGGCTGCCAGAGCGAGCGGCTCCAGAAGATCGCAGGGTTGCCCTTGTGGGGGATCTTGTGGTGGACGTGGACGGCCGGAGCGCCGCACATGTCGCAGCGTGGCTTCAGGCGAAGGAGTGCTGCCCTCGCCTTCTGCCATGCGCTGTCATATCCACGCTGATGCGCTGAGGGGCGGTTGTCTCGCCGCAAATGTGCCTACCTGATCGCAATGCTCAGATAAGCAAAACCCGCTATAGGACGGATCGGCAAGGCACAGGGGAAGGTGAGTACAAGACATTCTCACCTAGTGCCGAGGATTACACGAAGTCAGTGCTTGATAGATGTGCTGGCCTGCTGGGATGCAGCCTCTTTCTGGTCTGCGATCTTCGTGAGTTGGAGCGCCAGCAGATAGAGGTGCCGCGCCACCTCCCTTTCGCCCTCGACTGAGATCCACCCGGCAACGCCAGTCGAGACCATGCTCTCGGCCACCACGAGAGTGCCGTGCTCGGCGCTCTTCTTCTCTGCCTCCCTGCCCCAATGATCACATAGGGCATGGGCGGCCGCTGTTTGCTTGTCTGCCATGGTGCCGCTCCTCAACTCGGGTTGCTCTTTGACAAATCGATACCCAGCTGCGCGCTCATGCCCTGCGCCACGCGGCCGAGAGACTGGATCAGGTTGAGAATGCCGGGGAGCGTCATAGAGACCTGAATGGATGATGCCTCCTGCTCAAGCGGATGCTTGGTCTCATCTGTGACGTACTCGACGCGCAGGACGGCCCCCATGCCTCCGCCGAAGGGCACAATGCCGTAGCCAACCATCGGCTTGCAATCGAGGTCGCCGTTCTCTTGGAAGGTCCAGCCTTCAAGCTTGGTCTGCTGTGTCATGGTGATCTCCTTAGTGCTGTTTGCCGGATACCGTGGCGCCGATTTCGATCTGATCGGCGAACTCGCGGAAGGTCTGTGCGAGCGCCTCGCGCCCTGCAAGCTGGCCGTAGGCATTGCCGCCGACACAGAGCAGGGCATCGATGATCACGTCGTCTGGTAAGCCCTCCTCGCTCATCTCCTTGGCCAGATCCTTGACCCGGCGGTGTGCTTCGTTGAGTTGCTCTCTCATGCTCATCTGAAACTCCTGTTTCTTTCGGGGCTACCCCCCGGAAAGATTGGAAAGATAGAAACATTGCCGACTAGTCCTCCTCGCCCTCCCCTCCGTGAGCGCGCCGGTAGGCATCCGCTCCCGATCTTTCCATCTTTCCGTTCTTTCCGGGGGTGTGGATCTTTCCGGGGATGCTGTAGAGCCCGCGTCCGACCTTCTCGACCTCTCCCGCCTTAGCCATTTTGAAGAGGAGGATATCGACCGCGTTGCGGTTGGTGAGTTCGGCAGCGAGCATGATGTCCTTCGGAGACATGGGCTCGTCGGCATCTTGCAGGGCCTGAAGGATCACCCCGCGCTCATCGGAGCGGCGCACCTCCGCAGCCTCTCCAAGGATCTGCCAGCGGCATGCATCGCGGTTGAAGGTGACAGCGGCCTCAATCTCTTCGATGTCCCGGCCCCGCCCGTAGAGCGTAGCGCCGTTACCGTCGCGGTCGAGAATGATGGTGGTGTCGGCCGCACCCGAGAGCCCGAGTGTCCCGCTCACCTTTTCGAAAGGGTCGTATTCCCCGCCGCTCTTGCGCGTGTGGTGGGCCACGACAATGGCA
>JAESFH010000164.1_pt1 | contig 46688 bp, 44 predicted proteins | sample 9269381 | NCBI WGS metagenome assembly JAESFH01 (sample SAMN14504062, study PRJNA617094) | algae metagenome | isolation source: Aphanothece sp. CMT-3BRIN-NPC111 and co-occurring heterotrophs from well... | place: USA: Clark Mountains Wilderness, California | collected 2010-04-18
GCATGGGCGGCGCCATGGACCTCGTCGCCGGCGTCAAGAAGGTCGTGGTCGTGATGGAGCACGTCGCCAAGGCCAAGGACGGCAGCGAGGAGCCCAAGCTCCTGAAGACCTGCACGCTCCCGCTCACTGGCGCGGGCGTGGTCGACATGGTGATCACGGATCTCGGCGTGTTCACGATCGACAAGAAGGGCTCGGGCGGCATGGCGCTGATCGAGCTGGCCGACGGCGTCACGGTCGAGGAGATCAAGGCCAAGACCGAGGCCGAGTTCCGCATCGCGCTCGGCGAGCAGCCGCGCCAGGCTGCGGAGTAGGTCCGCTATTTCCTTCCCCGGCCTCTGCCGAGACAGGAGCCGGGGGAGAGGACGATGCTGCGCGGCCCTCTCTCGACCCACCCCGTTCGCCGCCCTCGCTGGCGGAGAAGGATTGCACTACCCCGGTGAGGAGCGCCCATCCTGCCGCCGCTCGGCTGTCCGCGTCAGCAGGATCACGGGCCAGACGCCGACCAGCACGATCACGAGTGCGGCGAGCGAACCGTCCTCGAACGCGCCGCGCGAGGCGTGTCCGTAGACGAGCGTCGCAAGCGTCTCGGTGTTGAGCGGCCGCAGCAGCAGAGTCGCGGACAGCTCCTTCATGCAATCGACGAAGACGAGGAGCGCGGCGCTGGCCAGCGCCGGACGCAGCAGAGGCAGCTGCACGCCGAGCACCAGATCCCGCGGCTTGGCACCGAGCGTCCGCGCTGCATCCTCGAGCCCCACCGATACCCGATCGAGGCCGGCCGCCAGCGAGCCGGTCGCGATCGGCAGGAACCGGATTGTGTAGGCGATCACGATCGCGGCGCCGGAGCCCATCAGGACGAGACCGAGGCGTTCCCCCGTGACCGAGCGCCAGACCGCATTCAGCCCGTTGTCGAAGCCGGAATAGGGCCCGAGAAGGCCGAGCGCCAGGACGGTCCCGGGCACGGCATAGCCGAGCCCTGCAATGGCGAGGCCCGAGCGCGTGAGGCGGGTCCGGGCCAGGCGGTAGGCCGTCACGACGACGATCCCGAGGAGGAGCGTCATCACCGTCGCGGCGAGCGAAAGCTCCACCGTGGATCCGAGGTGGCTCAGGAAGGTGGCATCGACCTGCTCGAGCAGGCCCCTCTCCGCGACCTGCTTGACGAGGAAGCCCGCGGGCAGGCCGAAGCCGAGCGCGAGCGGGAGCGCACAGGCCAGGAAGGCGAGCCCGGCCCCAACCCGCGGCAGCGGAACGGGTTGCGTGACCCGGGGTCGGCGCGTCGAAACGGTATAGCTGCGGTCGCGCCGGCCGTGCCGCTCGACAGCGATCAGGGCGATCACGAAGGCCAGCATCACGCAGGCGATCTGCGCCGCGCCAGCGAGGCTGCCCCGGTTGAGCCACGTGGTGAAGACGGAGACCGTGAGCGTGCGAACGCCGAGGTACTCGCTGGCCCCGATGTCGTTGAGGGCTTCGAGCAGGGCGAGCGACAGCCCGACCGCAAGCGCGGGGCGGGCCAGCGGGACCGCGACCGTGCGGAAGAGTTCGCCCCGCGTGGCGCCGAGCGTCCGCGCCACCTCGAGCATGGATGCGCTCTGGGTCAGAAACATCGCCCGGGCCGCGATGTAGACGTAAGGGTAGAGCACGAAGGACATGACGAGGACGCAGCCGGGAAGCGAGCGTACCTCAGGGAACCAATACTCCCCGCGCGAGGTCCAGTCGAACAGGCCGCGCAGCGCCATCTGGACCGGGCCGGCCGCATCGAAGATGTCCACATAGACATAGGCCGTGATGTAGGTCGGCACCGCGAGCGGCAGGGGCAGCAGCCAGGCGAACCCGTCCCGCCCGGGGAAGCGATGCGCCGTCACGAGCCAGGCCGTGCCGACCCCGATCACTCCAGCCACGAGCGCAACACCCGCGAGCAGCAGGACCGTGTCGGCGAGCGCCGCCGGCAGCACATCCGCGATGAGGCGGGTCCAGAGCGTGGCGTCGCCTGCGGCTGCGATCGTGACGAGGGATACGAGAGGCGCCAGCACGAGCGCGGCAACCGCAATCACCACCCCGATGGACCAGGGCGGCGCGCTGCCGAACCAGCGCCTGCGGGCGCGGGTCGGGGCTGAACCGAAGGGCAGGGTCACGGTGGTCACGGCACGGTCGGCCCTTAAACGCATGAAGCAGGCCGGCACCGGGCCAGCCTGCTTCGAGAGACAGGGGCGTCCCCACCTCACAGCGGGGGGAGAGGATCAGCGGTCGAAGCCGACCTTGTCGACGAGCTCGCTCGCCTTCGCGCGGGCCTTGGCGACATCGGCCACCGCCATCGGGTCGGGCTTCAGCTCGCCGAAGGATTTCACGAGCGCGTTGATCTCGACGCCCTTGCGGACCGGGTACTCGTAATTCACGTCGGCGAAGACGCGCTGGGCTTCCGGAGTGGTCATGTACTCCATGAGCTTGAGGGCGTTGTCGCGGTTCGGCGCGTTCTTGGCCATCACGATGCCGGAGACGTTGATGTGGGTGCCGCCGTTCTGGAAGGTCGGCAGGATGACCTTCATGGCCTCGGCCCACTTCTTCTGGTCCGCATTGGTGCCGTTGGTCATCAGGCCGACATAGTACTGGTTGCCGAGCCCAATGTCGCAGACGCCCGCCGCGATGTCCTTGGCGACGTCGCGATCGCCGCCCGAGGGCCGCTTGGCGAGGTTCGCCTTCACGCCCTTGAGCCATTCCTCGGTCTTGGCCTCGCCATTCTTCACGATCATCGCTGCGGTGAGCGCGATGTTGTACTGGTGCTGGAAGGAGCGCGTGCAGATCTTGCCCTTCCACTTCGGATCGGCGAGCTCCTCGTAGGTGATGGCGTCCTGCTTCACGCGATCCTTCGAGGCGTACACCGTGCGGGCGCGCAGCGAGAGGCCGAACCACTGGCCGTTCGGGTCGCGGAACGAGGCGGGGATCGCCTCCGCCAGCACCTCGGAGCGCACGGGCTGCGTGATGCCGAGGTCGACGGCCTCCTGAAGGCGACCGATGTCGACGGTGATCAGCACGTCGGCGGGGCTGTTTTCACCCTCGGCCTTGATCCGCTCCGCCAGGCCCTGTTCGGAGAAGATCGCGTTGACCTTGATGCCCGTCGCCTTCGAGAACGCATCCAGCGTTGCCGAGTAGAGGCCGGGCTCGCGGTTCGTATAGACGTTGACGACGCCCTGGGCGTTTGCGGGAGAGGCGGCGCCCAAGGTGGCGCCGGCCAGAACGACGCCGAGCAGCGCGCGACGTCCGAAAACACTCTTCGACATGAAATCCTCGTGTTCCAAGCAAGGGTTCAAGGCCCCTGTCGGGCTCGTTGCGGGTGCAACGAGCTGGAACAATCACGAAGTCTGGCATCGGGTCAAGAAAAACCGTTTTGAAATCAAGAGATTAGATCATTTCTAAACTAGTGCCGCCACTCCGGCCCCTGCGGTCTGACGTGGTCGAGATGACAGGCCTCGGGTGAGCGGCCGCATGAGAAAAGCGCCCCTGGGGGCGCTTCCTCGTGGTTGGTCGCCGGGCCTGGCCAGGCCGGGCCGCTGGTGGACCGGCTCTTGTGCCGGCCCCTGTCCGGCTCACCTGGAGCGCGTGCCGCCGGAGCCTGGCGTGGCACCGCCGACGTCGGAGCCTGTGCCGGACGAGAGCCCGCCGCCGGAGGCGCCCGAGGCACCGCCTGTGCCCGTATTCATTCCGGGCTGCCGGACACGGAGGTTGTTTTGCACGTGGCTGACGCCGGATACGTGCTCGGCGCAATCCTCCGCGCGCCGCTTGGCCTCGCGGCTGTCGACCAAGCCCGAGAGGGTCACCTCCCGGTTCGATACGGCGATCTCGATGTCCGAGGCATCGACGTAAGGATCATGAGTGAGGCGTTCGCAGACCTCCTCGCGGATCCGCTCGTCGGAGCGCACGTAACCCTTCGGACCGCGCCCCCGGTGGTTCGGCCGGTCCTCGTCGCCTCCGAACCAGGAGCTGACCTCGTCGGCGGCCGTCTGCCAGAAGCCACGGTCGTCACCGGATCGGCGGTCGTCGGAGGATCGATCCGCGTGCTCGGCGCGATGCCGCCGCGCCGGCATGCCCCAGTCACCGTAACCCGGGGTTTCATAGTCCTCAGGTCCGTGGGCCCGCTCCGCCGGGCCGCCGGAGCGGCGGGTGCCGGTGTTGTAGTCCCGGTAGGATTGGTCGTAGCTCTCGGCCCCGTACCCGCCGCCGGCGGATTCGCGGCGGGAGCGCCCGCCCGCCGTGCCGCTGCCTCGGTAGTCGCTGCCATAGGCGCCACCGCCCTCGTAACGGTCGTCGATGCTGCCGCGGCCGAAGCTGTCATCGAAGCCGCTCGGAGCGCTGTCGCGGGAATACCCGCCCTCGGAGCGCTCCTCCGTCCTGCCGCGGGTAAAATCCCCTTCGGCGCGATGACCGCTGTGGCGGTTGTCGCCACGGTTCGGGTCATAGCCCGAGCGGTCGTTGCCGAACCCGCGCTGGGCAATCGTGCCGTCGCCGCGATAGTCCGTGCCTCGGCCATAGGCCTGCCCGGCGCGCGTACGGCTGCGTTCCTGGTCGTCTCTCCACCTGTCACCGGCCATGTTCGGCTCCTGTCGTTCCAGCACAGATCGGCCGTCGCAAGGACAGCCCGATGGAGCAACTCGAACGACTGTCCTGCGTTCCGGCCAAGCTGGAGCGTGGGAACCCGAATGGCGCGTCCGCGCGTTGCCGTGCAGGGTACGGGAGATGGCATGTTTCAACGGCAGGTCTTCATCTTGGCGGCCACGCTTGCGGCGATGGCCGGAGCCGTTTCCGCGGGGGAGTCCCGCCGGCCCTGGATCGACCCGCCGGCGCAGGACCTTGCCGTGCCGGCAGGGCATGCCGATGGCTCCGCGTCTCCCGTGTCCGCCGCATCCGCGCCTTGGCCGGACGAGGCATCGCGACGGCAGGGTCCGAATCGCATCGAAGCCGCGTCCGTCGGACCAGTGGAGCGAGACATACCGGCGCGAGATGGGACGGCGGAATCTCTTCAGGTCCCTGCACCGACCTTTGCCGCAGCGGCACCGACCGTGTCGCGCCGGACCAGACACCGCCTCGGCCCGCTGGCCGGCTTCGCGGCTGTGGCAACGCCGAAGGCCGCCATCGCGACGGAACTCCCGGTCAACGAGGCAGAACCCGGATCGGCGCGCGATATGCGCCGCTCGCTTGGTCGCATGCGAAGCCTCGAGCTTCGAAACCGCCGGATCCTGGTGATCTACACGCGCTCCTGATCCGGGGAAGCCGACGGGTCTTACGGGAGGTCCGGCCGTTCCGCGCTCCATACGGCCGGACCCTGGGCATGGATGGCCGGGAGCGGCCCCCCGGGCGCCCAAAGAAAAACCCCTCCAGGGTCTCGCCGGGAGGGGTTCTGAAGTCGCCGACCCGTGGGGGCAATGAGTCGGAGATGCTCTTCAACGCCGCGGGTTCGAGAGAGTTCCGCGGCTGCACAAAATAATTTTGCATCGGACCCACGGCCGCTGGACGCTCGGCCTCTCCTCAGTCGAAGCTTGGCTTTGCGGTGCGCGTGCGCTTGATATCGCCCCGCTTGGTCTTCGACTCGAGGCGTCGCTGCTTGGAGCCGAAGGTCGGCTTCGTGGCGCGCCGCGGTTTCGGGACCTCCGTGGCCTGGCGGATGAGCTCGACCAGCCGCGCGACCGCATCCTCCCGATTCCGCTCCTGCGTGCGATGGCGCTGGGCCGTGATCACGATCACCCCATCGCCCGTCAGCCGCTTGCCGGCGAGCCGCTCCAGGCGCTCCTTGACGCCCTCGGGCAGCGATGGCGAGTTGCGCACGTCGAAGCGGAGCTGAACCGCGGTCGCGACCTTGTTGACGTTCTGCCCGCCGGGACCGGATCCGCGGATGAACGTTTCCAGAAGTTCGCTCTCGTCGATGCTGATGCCGCGCGCGACCGGGATCATGATCCTACTCTCGGCCTCAGCAGCGAGGCTTGGGGGCGGCACCCTGCCACGGGTCAGCACGGGGTACAATTGAAGCGGCGGAATCCCTGCTGGGACAGGCGCATGCCCAGGGTCGCTGCGCAGGATTCACTGGCCGCGGGAGCGTGAAATCAAGCTCTACGACCGATGGCCGGCGTCATGAACCCAGAGGAGATGTTGCATATCCGCATGCCCTCGCCCTGTCGGCGCAATGACATGAACGGCTGTTCTGCAAGTGCGCTCGACCAGTTCCGGAACGGGCCTGATGAAGCGACGAAATCAACCGTGGCCGGACCGCTCAGAACTGCGGCCATCTGAGAAAGCCCACCGCGAAGACACGCGGGCTTGGGGGAACATCGCGTATGTGCGGGTGCGGGGCATCGCAGGTCGGCGGCGGGAGCGCGTTAGCGAATGCCCGGCTCCCTGATGGTCCCTGTCAGCCTCACGTCATGCGCTGACCAGAACAATCGGTTCATAGGGTTCATCATTCCAGACAACAGACATCGGTGCGGGGCACAGTCCGGATGACGTATTCGCTCTTTCATCATCAGAGGATGCTCAACTTCTTCTGTGCGGTTCGGCAGGACAATCCTGTCCCCCTGTTCATAAGAGCGCCCACGTGGGGCTACGCTGGCGCCATCGCACCGGACACCCTCTGTCCGCCCGGATTCGATGAAGAGGCGGCCCTGTTTGCCTGTCGGTTCCAGGGCTTCTACGCATTCCGCGCGCAGTCCAGATGGAAAAAGCTGATGGGGCTCGCTCCCGACACTCAGGGACCACACGGCGCGACAGACCAACGGATCTCTTCCCGCTGCGCCTCTGGGGGTACGGACGTCGGCACGCGCCGGCCTCTGGTAGGAGACGCGTCGGATTGGCTGAAGCCCTCTTGTTGAGCACCTGCCGGCCCCCTCGTCCGAAGCCTTTCTGCGCGAACGCTACGGCCTCTCCCGGGCTCAGCTGAACACGGTCCTGCGCTGGATCGCCCAGCAAGGATGGGCGGAGCGGCGGCCGGGCTATGGCCGGTCATTCTCGCCGATGTTGACGACCCCGGAGAGCCTGGAGCAGACCGACCGCGTCCGTCTCGCGCTGGAGTCGGCCGCGCTCCTGGAGCCCACCTACCGCCTCGACCCCGAGGTGGCGGCGCGGTGCCGGGCGGCCGAGATGCGGCTGCTGGCAGGAGCGATCGAAACCGACAGCGCCGATGCTCTCCACGCGCATGGCGTTCGCTTCCACGAAGCGATCATCTGCGCCTCGGGAAATCCGTTGTTCCTGGAGACCATCCGGCGCATCGACCGGGTCCGCCGGCTGCTGTCCTACCGCTCGATGGTGGACCGGCGCCGCTGCCGCCGGTGATGCGAGGAGCATCCACAGATCCTGGACCTGCTCGCAGTTGGACGGAATGAGGCCGCCTCTGCGGCCCTGCGACGCCACCTCGAACACACGGTGGAGCATGTCCGGGAGATTAGAAGCGTCCTCGATCACTGATCCCCAGACCATGGGGGCAGGGCGTTTTGCTCAGCGCTTGAAGCTGACTTCGCACCAGGATCAGCGGAACCTGGCTCGAAAATATCCCGCGGGAGCAGGGCTTCTCCTTACGGGCATGGCGAGCCGCAGGGAGTTCAAGTCGGAAAGAGGCCTCTCATCGGGACAGGCAGAAGCATTGGAGCCCACGGTTATCGGTGCGGGGTCCCGGTCGCTGGGCAGTCCATCCGAACGGGAAGGTGCTACTGATCGTCCGCGAGTGTTTATGCGGTTGGAGGTGATGAATTGTGTGTCTGCCCGGAAGGGCGCAAAGGCTAGCCGCTCGGTACGTTCAGGGGATCGGGCGTCTCTGGTATGGTTGGACGTGACTCTCACCCGCCTCCAGCGCCGCGGCATAGACCGCGCCAACGACCGCGAAGACGAATAAGATTGTGAAGAAGGTTTGGCGGTAGGTCATGGAGCCTTCCCTCGATAGCCCTTGGCGGATTCCGCTGGCAGCCTCGGAGGTATCATCCTTGGCCGTGATCACCTTCGCGCCGCCCCGCCGAGAAGGCTGTCGGGAATGGGCATTGAGGGGCTCGCCGAATCCCAGGCCTGCGAAACGATCCGCCACACGCCCTGGTCCTTAACGAGCAGCAGCATCTCGACGCCGCGGTTCGCCTCGGTGCCATTCTCGATCATCTCACAGGCTGCCACCGCAACGGCAACGTTACCGAAGACGTGGATCCTGGTTCCGAGAACCGTCTCGTGAAATGACCGGAGTTTCGTTCCCGCGAGCCCCTGCATCCGCTCCACGAAAGCCCCGACACTTTGCCGCTTCGCCGGGCGAGACGACGGATAAAGGGATGCCTCCGGGAGGAAATCAGCCGCGAAGGCGTTCCAGTCAGCGGAGGTGCCGGGACTCCAGTTCAGGCTGGAGAACTGCCGGGCAATGAGAGCCTCGATCGCCTCGATATCGTCCCTGTGCTGGTCAGTCGGCATGATGCGTCCTTCCGTGCCTCGGGCGTCGAGACCTTTCATTCAGGCTTGGCCTTTTTCACGCCCTGTTCTCCGCCATTCGTGATCTCGAAGCCGGCCTCTCCGATGGGAGCAGCATCATGGACGGCGTTGAGGAGCTCAGGGCAGCCGAATGGCTGCTGGCTCGGCGAGTTGAGCACGTCGGCTGTGTGCTGGCAGGTGTGCGTGAACTGCCTAATGTCTCCCGTCAGACCCGGATTTGCGGCGTCCCCTTGATCCGCGACATGGAAGCCGCACCGGGGGCAGGTGACCAAGTGCTTCTCTGTCATGGTGCGACCCTTTCGCCGTTATCTCATGACCTCAACGCCGTCCAGATGATGCCCCAGATCGTCGCCAGCGCAATCAGGCTCAAAGTGAAGCCGAGGAATGCTTTGAGGAGAGGATTCACGTCGGCAGGACCTTTTCGGCTCTCAGAGGATGGGGCAGGGGAGGTTTTGGGGCATGGGACCGGTTATCGCAGAACCCAGTGCATCCCGAACTTCACGAAACGGGCGAGCGGAAAGCCCTTCTGACCCATCGCCCAGGCGCCGAGCAGGACGACCAGCACGACACCGGCGATTAGAAGGCGCTTATCGATGTGCATGGATGCTCTTGACGTTCAGGTTGTCGATGGGGGGGAGGCGTGCCCAGCTGCCAATCCCTCCGCATCCCCGCGGCGGTAGAAGCTATGCTCGATAGGGGCGCTGCCCCTAATGGTGAAGATCTGAGCCCGGCGCGCTCCTATTCCGGGAGGCTGTCATGCGTAGAGCCGCGTCGGCCACGGTCCCTTCATGGAAGCTCTTACCACGCCCGTACTCATGCAGCACTCCGGGCTGCTCCCGAAGCTTGGAATCAGCTCCTCGCCTGCGTCCTGAGACGACCCGGGCCATGAGCATTCCTCACCCATCGCGTTCCTTCCCGTTGCATCAGCACCCATTGACCCCCTCAAGCGGGCCGCATGGCGTGCCGAGGGCTCAGGACGGCGCGAGAGCAGGACGAGGCCGATCCGCGGATGGGGAGGTGCATAAACGCGGCGAGCACGCGGGCCGCAGGGGCGATTCCAGATCACCGACGGTTGCCGTTCTCCGGGGGAGGTCATTCCGCGTTTTGCATGGCCGGCGCTGGCTCAACGCCGCGGGATCGGTCAGGCAGCGACGACCGCGCAGGCCCGCCGATTGATGGGAGCCCCGTCGTTTCCGCCGGCTGCGCAAGGAGCCTCATGTAACGGCAACCGGTGGGTTCTACCGCCTGTGCGAGGTTGATCTAGCAGGCCCGCGGGCGAACCTTGGTCACAACCGTCCCATTCGGACGCACCGTTTCGACGACCTTCTCGCAAGCCGACGCAGGATAGTAGGCAACGGGCGCCGTCGCGCATCCGGCCCCCACCAGAGCCAATGTGACGGCCGCTGCTGCAATGACTTTGTTCATGAGGGTTCTCGGTGGCCTGAAGAGGTAAGGTTGCCCATGGCTGTGCGCCGCGAAACGGCGTCCCGTGGGCCGGGATGCGACGCGGCCCTGAGCCTCAGGAAGGGTAGGACAGGCCGGTTAAGGAGGCGTGTCTACGGCTCCACCTCGGCCAGGCGAGCGGGAGCGGCGCGCAGCATCGTGCAACAGCCGCGCAAGGCCCCCTCCCGCAATGCTGACGCGGCCTTTTCACCCGAGCCGCAACAGCAGAGACCAGGACCCCTGATGGCTGGAGGCACGCTCGCAGTCGCTTCCGCGGCGTCATCAGCAGCGTCGAAGAAACCTTGATGGCCGCGCCAATCCAGCAGGTTCGGCGTTCCGGAAGCGTGCTGGACGGACGGCAGGGCACTCGGGTGGGGGTGCAAGCACCCCGCCGTCCGGACCATCGTCCCTCACGAAGCTTGAGACAATGGCTGCCCGGATCCTGCGCAAGCGCGCATGGAGCGTCTGCCCTCAGATGAGCATCCCAATCCAGCAATTCGGAGCTAGTGCCGATGGAGCTTTGATGGCCGTCCTCCAGGGGCAGAAGGCGCGTGTTGGTGGGCTGCGGCTCCTGGCTTGCCAGGATCCGGGTGCATCGGCCCGTGGTGCGGCGAGCCCGGGTGGGGAGAGCCGAGGTGCCGGCGCTCCCGTGCTACCATTCTGGGTTGATACTCAATTGCAACGCCGCTCCTGATGAGGCAGGAGATACCGCAGCAACTTTGGCAGGGCCCCTATCGATGCAGATCAAGCACCGAGGCGTAACGCCGACGATCGATCCCACGGCGCGGGTGGCGCCGAATGCCACCATCTGCGGTGACGTCACCATCGGGCCGAACACCTCGGTCGGCTTCGGCGCCGTGATCACAGCGGAGAGCGGTCCGGTGCGGATCGGGGCGAACTGCATCGTGATGGACACAGCCGTCATCCGGGGTGTTCGGAGTAACCCCGTCACCATTGGAAACAATGTTCTGGTCGGCCCACGGGCCTACCTCGTCGGCTGCACGATCGAGGATGAGGTCTTTCTCGCCACCGGCTCGACCGTGTTCAACGGCGCCCATGTGGGCAAGGGTGCGGAGGTGCGCATCAATGGCATCGTCCACCTTCGGACGGTCCTGCCCGCAGGGGCGACCGTGCCCTTGAACTGGATCGCAATCGGCGATCCGGTGGCGATCCTTCCACCCGACAAGCACGACGACATCTGGGCCATCCAGAAAGAATTGGAGCTGCCCCGCTACGTCTTTGGCGTCGATCGGCCGCCGCCGGGCGAAACCATCATGCCCGCAGTGATGCCGCGCTATGCCGGTGCGCTTCGACACTGGCACGATGATGACGAGGACGCCTCCGGCGACAGGCGCTAGGTTTCACCGAGTGGTGGACGGCTGGTCGCCTCTTCGCTGTGTTGGATCACGCACCCGCCGCTCCTGCTTGCACCCTTTGTCAATCTGCATCACTCAGCGCACACGGGCTGTCAGAGGCACGCGAGTTTGAAGTCGTTGCGTGCCGCTGAAACGCAAGTTCGGGCAAATTCAGGCAACGAAAAAGCCGCTAAGTCATTGACCTAGCGGCTCGAATTCGGTGGCTGGGGGACGAGGATTCGAACCTCGACTAACGGAGTCAGAGTCCGCTGTTCTACCGTTAAACTATCCCCCAAGGTATCCCATTGATCCTGCTGCCATTTTCCTGAAACTCTTCAGGATGGCGGCAAACTGGCCGGGAGGCCCTGCGATGGCGGTCAGATAGGATGCTTTTCGCTCCCGGTCAACCACCCTGCGACACAGCCCCGAAGATCTCCAACAGCCCTGACCGGGCATGGCCCGCCACAGGCGGCGTGACCTGGATGGGCCGGCTGGTCTGGGCCCATCCTCATCCATCGGCCTGCGACCGATGCAACTGCGCGGGCCCGTGGCGGACCTTGCCATTTTGAAGGCCGTGTTCACGAGCCGGAACGCATCATGCCCGATCCGCGATGCCGAAACCGGCAGGCCGACGGTGCGGATCGGGAGGGAGGCAGCGGGGCGCCGGGCGCGCCCCAAAGGCCGCAAATCAGGAGGTGGGAGCCGTCGCCTTGGGCTTCGCCGGGCGCAAGCGCTTCTGAGCCGAAGGCAGCGCCTGCGGCACGAGCGTTGCGTGGACCGGGTTCGGGTCGTGCTCCAGCGTCGCGCCCGAATAGGCATCGACGCCGAGGCCGATGACGCCGCCGATGAGGATATTTCCCGCGGAGGCCGCGACGCCGCCGCCGGCGACCCGCGTGGTCACCGAGATGTCCTGGGGCTCGTAGCCGGGCTTCGAGAACGAAGCGACGAATTCCTGCTTGCGCTCGATCTTCAGGTTGCAGGGCGTCTCGCAGGTCAGCCCGGTCGAGAGTTTCACGGAGGCGCCCGACGGCGCCGAGGTGATGGCAACGTCCTCGGACGTACCGCGGATGGCGGTCGCGCAGGCGCTGAGTGAAAGGGCGGCGAGAGCCGCGAGGAGTGGCTTCATCATGGATAGGGTCCCCCAATTGAGGGCCGCTATCCATCACGGCATTCTTCAACCTTCAAGTGGCGGTAAAGCTTGGCAGACCGACTCCTGCGCGCATGCTGTCCGCTTTTGCTGGGGCGTCACATTTATACAACTACAAGTTACGTTGGGGCATCTCCCGGGCCAGTCCCCGCCCGCAAAGAGGGTCCCGGCCGGAAGGGGACCGTCACGCCTCGGGCGGGTAGCTGTGCCAGCGGCCTCGGTAATCCTCGATCCGTGCCCCGGCCTCGTCGAGATCGAGGGTGCAGGGTCCGATCGGGGCCTTGCCGTGACCGCCCGGGATGTCGAGCACGTAGGTCGGCTGGCACAGGCCCGAGATCCGCCCGCGCAGGGACCGGACCAGGGCCTGCCCCTCCGCCAGCGAAAGCCGGAAATGGCCCGTGCCGGGCGCAAGGTCCGGGTGGTGGAGGTAATAAGGCTTGATGCGGGCCTCCACGAAGCCGCGCATGAGCGCCGCCAGCGTTCCGGGGTCGTCGTTGACGCCCTTCAGGAGCACGGACTGGCTCAGCATCGGGATCCCGGCATCGACGAGCCGGGCGCAGGCCGCGCGGGCCTCGGGCGTGAGCTCCCTGGGATGGTTCGCGTGGAGCGCCACGTAAACGGCCTTGCCCGGCGCCTTCAGCGCAGCGATGAGCGCGTCGTCGATGTGCTCGGGCTCCACCACCGGCACACGGCTGTGGAAGCGGATCACCTTGACGTGCGGAATCGCGCTCAGGCCGTCCATGATCTCGGACAGGCGTCGGGGCGAAAGCACCAGCGGGTCACCGCCCGTGAGGATCACCTCCCAGATCTCGTCGTGCGCCGCGATATAGGCCAGCGCGCCTGCCAGGGCGGCGCTCGACAGCGTGCCGAGGCCCTGTGGTCCCACCATCTCGCGGCGGAAGCAGAAGCGGCAATAGACCGGGCAGACATGCACGGCCTTGAGCAGCACCCGGTCGGGATACCGGTGCACGATCCCCTCGACCGGGCTGTGGGCGAGGTCGCCGATCGGGTCCGCCCGCTCCTCGGGAGCGAGCGTCAGCTCGGCCGCGTCGGGCACGAACTGCCGGGCGATCGGGTCGGAGGGATCGTCCGGATCGATGAGGGCCGCCACGGCGGGCGTAATCGCAACCGCGTAGCGCGCTGCCACCTGCTCCAGTTCGGGCAGGCTTTCGGCGGGAACGAACCCCGCCCTGGCGAGGTCCGCGGCCGTGCGGAGAGGGGCGGTCACCGGGTATGCTCCGGCACCGGGGCCCAAAGCACCTGCTCGATCCGGGTCGCGCCGGTCGCCAGCATGGCGAGCCGGTCGAGCCCGAGCGCGATGCCGCTCGCCTCCGGCATCAGCCCGAGCGCGCTCAGAAAATCCTCGTCGATCGGGTAGGCCTCGCCGTAGACCCTGGTCTTCTCCGCCATTTCGTCCTCGAAGCGCCTTCGCTGCTCGTCCGGGTCGGTGAGCTCGCCGAACCCGTTGGCGAGCTCGACTCCGCAGGCATAGAGCTCGAACCGCTCCGCCACGCGCGGGTCATGGGCCGTCCGGCGTGCGAGCGCTGCCTCGGCGACCGGGTATTCGTCGAGGATCGTGGCGCGGCCGTGGCCGAGACGGGGCTCCACCCGTTCGACAATGACGCGGCTGAAGAGGTCCGACCATGTATCGTCGGGGGCCGTACGGATGCCCGAAGCCCGGACCGCCGCCGCAAGCGCCTCCCGGTCGGTTTCGCCCGAGGGTGCGACCGTGGCGAGAAGGTCGATTCTTGCGTGACGCTGGAAAGCCTCGGCCACGGTCATCCGCTCCGGCTCGAGCCCTGGGTCGATTGTCCGGTCCCGGAAGGCGAGGGTATTCGTACCCGCCGCCTCGGCCGCAAGGCGCAGCAGCGTGGCGCAGTCCCGCATCAGGTCCTCGTAGGGAGCCCCGGCGCGGTACCATTCCAGCATCGTGAATTCCGGATGGTGCAGGGGCCCGCGCTCCCGGTTGCGGTAGACCCGTGCCAGGGTGAAGAGGCGGGGCTCCCCCGCCGCCAGGAGCTTCTTGCAGGCGAATTCCGGCGAGGTGTGGAGATAGAGCGGCATCCGGCTGCCGTCCGGTCCCAGCGCTTCCGTCGCAAAGGCATGAAGATGCGCCTCGTTGCCGGGCGAGACCTGGAGGGCTGCCGTTTCGACCTCGACGAAGTCCCCCGCCAGGAAGAAGCCCCGGATTGCCGCCACGATCCGGTTGCGGCCGATCAGGAATGACCTCCGGTCCCGATGGACATCGGGGCTCCACCAAGGGGAGGGGGCAGGCAGGGAGTTCGCCACGGGATTCGTCCGGCCGGCATGCGGCATGAGAGGGCTCTGGAGCCGGGTGACTAGCGATTTCGGGCGAGATGAGCTAGGTGCGGCACCGACAGTTCCGAGGGACCGGCATCCAGGCGCCCTCTACCCTGCAAGGAAGATTCTCCGTGAAGGTCATCGCCTCTACTCTCCGCAAGGGCAATGTCGTCGATGTGGACGGCAAGCTCTACGTCATCCTGACGGCCCAGAACATCCACCCCGGCAAGGGCACCCCGGTGACCCAGCTCGACATGCGCCGGATTTCGGATGGCGTGAAGGTGTCGGAACGCTACCGCACCACCGAGCAGGTCGAGCGCGCCTTCGTGGAGGACCGGGAGCACACCTTCCTCTACAAGGACGGGGAGGGCTCCCACTTCATGAACCCGGAGACCTACGATCAGGTCGTGGTCCCGGACGACATCATCGGCGATCAGGCCGCCTACCTCCAGGAGGGCATGGCCGTGATGCTTTCCACCCACAACGGCGTGCCGATCGCGATCGAGCTGCCGGCCCGCGTGACGCTGGAGATCACCGACACCGAGCCGGCCATGAAGGGCCAGACCGCCTCCTCCTCGTACAAGCCCGCCACGCTCTCGAACGGCGTGCGGACCATGGTGCCGCCGCACATCACCGCCGGCACCCGCGTGGTCATCATGACCGAGGACGGCTCCTACGTGGAGCGCGCGAAGGACTAAGGACGGCGTCTCGCGGGAGCCGGCGGACCGGGGTGGAACCTCGGGGAGGCGGCGGGGTTTGGATGAACCCCAACCCCGCACCCGGAGACGAGCGTGAAGCGCCTTGCCCTGACTCTCCTCCTCGCCCTTGCCGCCCCGGCGGCACTGGCGCAATCCGGACCGACGACTCTCGCCATGACCTGCGACCAGGCTCGCAGCACAGTGCTCAGGCAGGGGGCCGTGGTGCTCCACACCGGACCCGCCACCTATGATCGCTTCGTCCGGGACTCGAGCTTCTGCCCGAATCCCCTGACGGCACAGACCGCCTTTGTGAGGACGGCCGACACGCCTCAATGCCCGATCGGAGGCGTATGTCGCGATACGACGGTCGAGAACGGGCAGTAGGCAGTAGCGGGGCTGGACAGCCTGATCGATCCGGCGCTTCGAGCCAGGGAACATAGCCGTTTCAGCGGATAATGGCCCGTTGCCGGGCGCCGCCATTTTGCCCTCCGTCACGACAGGGTTGCTCCGGGCCTGGCAAGCCGGCCATATGGCGGGATGATCCGCCCCGCCATCAATCCCCTGGTCGCCGATGTCGGCTCGCCGCCGATCCCGGAAGCGCAATCCTGGACCCGCCGCTACGACGGCTCCCGCGGTCCGCTCATCGACCTGTCCCAGGCAGTTCCCGGCACTCCGCCGCATCCCGGCCTCCTGGAACGGATGGCTGAGAGCGCCGGCGATCCCACGGGCGCGAAATACGGCCCCATCACCGGTGACGCCGGCCTGCGCCAGGCCTATGCGGCTGACGTTGCACGCATCTACGAGGCCCGTATCGAGCCCGCGGACGTGGCGGTCACGGCCGGCTGCAACCTCGCCTTCTTCGCGGCCATGATCCTGCTGGCACGGGCAGGGGACGCGGTGCTGCTGCCGACACCCTGGTACTTCAACCACCAGATGACCCTCGACATGCTCGGGATCGAAGCGCGTCCGCTGCCCTGCCGGGCAGAAGCCGGCTTCGTGCCGCGCCCGGAGGATGCGGAGGCTCTCATCGATGGGCGCGTCCGGGCGCTCGTGCTCGTGACGCCCAACAACCCGACGGGCGCCGTCTATCCCGCTCACGTGATCGAAGCGTTCGCGGAACTCTGCCGGCGTCGCGGCATCCACCTCGTCATCGACGAGACCTACCGCGATTTCCTCCCGTCCGGTGTGAACCGCGCGCACGGGCTCTTCGCCGCGGACGGATGGCGCGAGAACGTGGTTCAGCTCTATTCGTTTTCCAAGGCCTACGGCATCCCGGGCCACCGCACCGGCGCGGTTATCGCGGAGGCGCGGCTGATCGAGCAGCTCGCCAAGATCCTCGACTGCGTCCAGATCTGCGCTCCGCGCACGGCGCAAGCGGCTTTGCCCTGGGCCATCGACGCGCTGAGGGACTGGCGCGAGGCGAACCGGGCCGACATCAACGCGCGCGCCGCTCGCTTCCGGCAGGCGCTCGCAGCCACGCCGGAATGGCAGGTCGAGTCGGTCGGCGCCTATTTCGCCTATGTGCGCCACCCCTTCCCGGGCGAGACCGCGGCCGCCGTCGCGGAGCGGCTTGCCGTCGAACGCGGCGTCCTGTGCCTCCCGGGCTCCTATTTCGGCCCGGGCCAGGACACCCACCTCAGGGTTGCCTTCGCAAATGTCGGCGCGGAGGTGCTGGAGGGACTGAGCGAGCGGCTGCGGGGATTCGCGGCGTGAGGCCCGGCCGGAGGCCAGAGAACGGCGGAGCCCGATCCTGCCGCTGCCTGGGTAGTGTCTCGGTTCGAAGATAGTCCTGTTTGGGGCGGTCACATCAGGCCGACGGCTCCTATATGCTTGGCCCCAAGCAGGAGGCCGCCATGACATTTGAAGTGATCTCACGCGGAGGTAAGGGCGAGGAAAAATCCTCGCACGAGTCCGCTACGGAAGCCTACGAACATGCCGTCCGCCTCTTGGGCGAGGGTCTGTCCTACGTCGCCATTCGCGATAACGAGGGGCAGGAATACTCGACGGGAGAATTTGCAGAGCGGTATCTCGATCCCTTGGGGAAGCCCAGCGACAGCCAATCCTAAGCGCCCCAAGGGTCCGGTCGACGGTGTCGGCGACGCCGTCCGCGTCGCCCAGATAGCCCCGGAGGGGCCTGCGACGGACGTCGCTGCGGTCGAGCGATCCGGCCAGGCCGAAGCCGTCACCCCGCAACGTAGGCGCGAGATTGCCCAAGCGGCGGCGCAGGCCAGATGAAAAGCGCGCGCTGCCGGCAAGCGGAAAGCTCACCGAGACAATACCCCCTGTGGATCGCGGGGACAGCGGGGACAAGGCGACTCATGCGACTCCGGTGACTCTTTTGCCTGGAACCCTGGGGAATCTGCTGGATTCTCAAGCCATTGCCCCGGTTGGGCGCTGGGCTACCAGGAGGCGGTCATGTCGGCCTATTATTTCCATTGCACGGACGGGTACGACCTCATCCTTGACCGGGCCGGATGCCGGATCCCGTCGCGACAGAGCGCGGAGCTCATCGCTTATACCGTGGCGGGACGGGTGATGCGGACGGCGCCGGGTGGCGCCGACTGGTCGCGCTGGCTCGTGACGGTGCAGGACGAAACCGGCAGCATGGTCGCCGTGGTGCCGTTCCCGGCCGGCCAGGCTTGAGCGCCACCGATGGCGAGCCGGGATCCCGGCGTCCGTAACGAAGCTCTAACCATGCTGCGAGATCATCCGGGACCCTGAGCCTTTCCCGGCGTTGCCCGAGGGAAGACAGCGTGAGGGCTACCCGATGACGATCCTCGATCCGAAAACAGGCCAATCCGTCACGATCGATCTTCGGACGGGCCGCTGAGGACCTGCCGTCCGGCCGTACCGCCTCCCGGATCCTGTCCGGTGTCCTACTCAGCTCCCGCTCGACCGGGATGCCCGACAGTTAGGGCCGTCCGGCCGGACCGTTCGAGCCTGCCCTGGCGCCCGGTCCCGGCAGGCTCCGTTGGGATCCGGTCGGTTCTCCGCCCATGGCTCGCGGTGATCCCGTGGTCTCGTCCACAACCGTCTCGTTGATCACCGATCGCCTTGTCGGCTCCGGCGGCAGGTTGCAGGCAGGGTCGCAGAGATAGGGCTGCGCGGTCTCGCCCCGGTGAACGATGATCGGCCGCGCCGGTGTCCCGACCCGGACAGTCCGGCGGTAGAATTCGTTGCCATCGCTGTCGAGGAGGATCAGGTTCGTGAAGCCTGATGCCTTCGCGGTGAGCAGGATCGTGGTGTCGTTCGTGGCCGAGGCCTCCACGATCGCCGGATCGCCGACCACCACCGTCCTTGCCGGCTTTTTGGTGCGCAGCACCTCGGTAGTGCCCGGGTCGAGCGCCAGCACCGCAATGGGTTCGATCCTCACGTCCTCGGTCACCCGGCTTCCGAGCGCGGGCGGCACCACCCGCAGATCGGCTGCCTGGGCCGGCATCAGTGCCAGGCCCCAGAGAACCGCCGTCAAAGCGCGAACGAGCATCGGATAAACTCCACAATCCCGAGACAGCATCGGGCACGGCGGGCATCCGGGCAAGCCGTCCGCTCTGCCTAGGCCCGCGGGGGAGTGCGACGGTGTCGTCTCGGACGGAGCGTGCCGACGCCCGCCGATGCCTGCGAGGGCCGGCCCTCAGCCCTGCAACGTCAGCCCCCATCACGCTGCCGTTGCGGAGCGCTGCCGTCCATGGAACGGTGGAGAGCGCCACCGTGTCGGAACCCCATGCTTCGCCGTCTCGCCGTCGCGGCATCCCTGCCGCTCCTGTCCGCCTGCCTGTCGACTGCGCCCCTGAGCTGCACGGGCGGCTCGTCCCCGAAGCCGGTCGCGGAACTCGTGTTCGGTCGCAACATCGGTCCAAGCCTGGGCGTGAGCGAGGCTGCGTGGCGGGATTTCCTCGACGCGGAGGTCACGCCCCGCTTCCCCGACGGCTTCACGATGCTCGAAGCGCGCGGCCAATGGCGCGACGGCGCCGCGATCGTCCGCGAGCCCAGCAAGGTTCTCGTGATCGCGCTCTCCGACGAGGCGAGGGATCGCGCCGAGCTTGCGGCGATCGCCGAGGCCTACAAGGCACGCTTCCAGCAGCAATCGGTGCTCACCCTGGTGCGGCCAGCCTGTGTTTCCTTCTGAGGCGCTTTTCCTTTCGCCCCGTCTCGGCATCCTTTAAGGATCAGGTTCGAGCGTCACTGGACCGGGTCCGCACGGCCCGCCGCCGCAGCCGAAGGATGCCATGCAGGCTGACCTGAACCTTGCCTCCGCGACCACGCCGTTCGAAACCATGGCGACCCCACAGGATGCGGTGCAGCGGCTGATCGAGCTGCATGAGGCCGCGATCGCGGCCCAGCGGAGCGCCCTCGAGCAATACTTTTCCGCCGGGATCGCGCCGACCGAGGCCGAGCGCGGACGCTTTCGCTATCCGGAGCTCCGGGTCACCTACCGGGCAGGATCGCCGCAGCCCGTCATGCAGCGCGCCTTCGGCAAGTTTCAGGGCCCGGGTGTCTACAACACGACGGTGACGCAGCCCGCGGCCTTCAAGGGCTACCTCCTCGAGCAGCTCGGCTATCTCGTGCGCGACTACGATGTGTCGATCGCAGTCGGCATCAGCCGGCAGGAGATTCCCTATCCCTATGTCTTTGAGCGCGGCGACGAGCTCGCCCGCGGCGCGGTGACGGCGGCGGATCTCGCCCTGTCCTTCCCGACGCCCCTCCTGGCATCGGTGGGTGACGAGATCGCCGACGGGACCTGGGTTGCGGGCGAGAGCGGTCCGCGGCCGCTCGCCCTCTTCGATGCCGTACGGGTCGATTACTCGCTGCGCCGGCTCGTCCACTACACCGGCACCGACTGGCGGTGCATGCAGCCCTGGATCCTGCTTACCAATTACCATCGCTACGTCGATCAGTTCATCCGCTGGGCGGTCGAGACCATGCGGGCGGACGGGCCCTGGCTCCGACTCGAGCTCCCCGGCGGGGTGGCGATCGAGCGCGGGCTCGAGGCCGGAGCCGTCGCAGCCCGGATCGCGGAATCGCCCTGGCACCGCTTCCAGATGCCGGCCTACCACCTGATCCGCGACGACGGGCACGGGGTGTCGCTCGTCAATATCGGGGTCGGCCCTTCGAACGCGAAGAACATCACCGACCACCTCGCGGTGCTGCGGCCCCATTGCTGGCTCATGGTGGGTCATTGCGGGGGGTTGAGGCAGTCGCAGAAGATCGGCGATTACGTCCTGGCCCACGGGTACCTGCGCCGCGATCGCATCCTCGACGGCGCCGTGCCGCCGGAAATTCCCATTCCGGCCCTCGCGGAGGTGCAACTCGCCCTCCAGGAGGCCGCCGCCCGGGTGACCGGCGACCGGGGCGACGATCTCAAGAAGCGCCTGCGCACCGGCACCGTCGTGACCTACGACGACCGCAACTGGGAACTGCGCTGGAGCCAGGAGCGGCGCCAAATCAACCTGTCGCGGGCCATCGCGGTCGACATGGAGAGCGGCACCATCGCGGCTCAGGGGTACCGCCTGCGCGTGCCCTACGGGACGCTGCTCTGCGTTTCCGACAAGCCGCTGCACGGCGAGATCAAGCTGCCGGGTGCCGCGAACGCGTTCTACGAACGTGCCGTGGGCGAGCACCTCATGATTGGGCTCGCCGCCCTCGAGATCCTGCGCGCGCAACGCTCGGGCCTGCATTCCCGCAAGCTCCGCAGCTTCGACGAGCCCCCGTTCCGGTAGCCGCGCCCCCACCCCATTCCCAGTCTGGAGCCCCGATGACCCTGACGGCCACGATCGCGGATGTCGTTCCGCGTTTCCCGGGTTTTCGCGCCGCGATCGTCGTCGCGGAGGACCTTGCGCTCGCCGAGGCGCGGCCGGACGAGCTCGATCGACTGATCGCGGACCGCGAGGAGACCTGTCGCGCCTCTTGGGGCGCGCGCGAATTGTCGGAGATCCCCGGCATCGCGGCCTGGCGCGCGGCCTACAAGGGCTTCGGCATCAAGAAGACGAGCTACCGCTCCTCCGTGGAGCGCCTGATCAAGCGCGTGAAGGCCGGTGACCGGCTGCCCGCCGTCAACACGCTGGTGGACATCTACAACGCGGTCTCCCTGACCCATGTCTTCTGCTGCGGCGCCGACGACCTCGACCGCATCGACCCTCCGATCGCGTTCCGGTTCTCGCAACCCGGTGACACCTTCATCGACATGGGTGCGGAAGCTGGAGAGGACCCCAACGATCCTCCGAAGGAGGGCGAGGTGGTCTACACCGATTCGCGCCACGTGCTCTGCCGGCGCTGGAATTGGCGGCAGGACGCCCGCACGGGCATCTCGCCCGACACCCGCCGGGCCGTGATCACGGTTCAGGCCAACGGGTGGGGCGACCTCGACGCGGCCGTGGCGGACCTGACGGCCCTCATGGGACGCTTCGCGGGCGGGACCTGTCGGGTGGCGGTGGCCGATGCGGCGGCGCCGGTCGTGACTGTCTGAAAGGAAGCCCGGCGCAGCCCGGCTCGGGCGAGCGCCGGAGGATCGCCTATCACCCGCCTGTCCGCTCCGCGGGACCACTCCACATCTTTCCAGACCTGCATGCGCTTCGGGGCACCCGGATTTCGTGCTTGCAGACGCTCACCAGCGCATATAAACATATCTTTATATGTTGCATCGCGCGTGAGCCATGAACGAGCCCGTCCAGCCGAACCTCGACCAGAGCCTCGCCGCGCTCCGCGCGGCCGCGGAGGAGACTCGCCTGCGCATCCTGGCGCTGCTGGCCGAGGGCGAACTCTCGGTTTCCGACCTCACCGATATCCTCGGCCAGTCGCAGCCGCGCATTTCGCGCCACCTGAAGCTCCTCGTGGAGGCCGGGCTCGTCGAGCGTCATCGCGAGGGCGCCTGGGCGTTCTTCCGCCTCGCGGACCGGGGCGCCGGCACCCGGATCCTGCGGCCGATGCTGGAGAGCCTCGACCGGTCCGACGCGCTGCTGGCCGACGACCGGGCCCGCCTCTCCGCCGTGCGTCACCAGCGCGCGCAGAACGCCCAGTCCTTCTTCTCGCGGCTTGCGCCGGAATGGGATCGGATCCGCTCGCTCCATGTGCCGGAGGCTGCCGTCGAGGCGGCCGTCATCGATGCCCTGGGCTCCAAGCCCATGCGCGAGTGCCTCGATCTCGGCACCGGGACGGGGCGCATGCTGCAACTGCTCGCGCCCCGCGTCTCCCGCGTGGTCGGGCTCGACGCCAGCCATGCCATGCTCTCCGTGGCGCGGGCCAATCTCGAAAAGGCGGGACTGACCCGCATCGAGCTGCGCCAGGGCGACATCTACGCGCCGCCTTTCCCGCGCAATGCCTTCGACCTCGTGGTGATCCATCAGGTGCTGCATTACCTCGACGACCCGGCACGCGCCATCCGCGAAGCGGCCCGCCTCGTAGCGCCCGGTGGACGGCTCCTCGTCATCGACTTCGCGCCGCATTCGCTGGAGTTTCTGCGCGAATATCAGGCCCACCGCCGGCTCGGCTTCGCCCAGGATCAGGTTGCGGGCTGGCTCGCGGAGGCGGGGCTCGACTGCACCCTGACGCGCGAACTCGCGCCGCCCAAGCAGGGTGAGGGCCAGCTCACGGTTTCACTCTGGCTCGGCCAGGACCCGCGGATCGTGACTGATCTGCCCGTCAAGGTGGAACCCGACCGGGAGGTCGCGTGATGCGGCTCCTCCCGGCTTTTCCTCACGCCGCCTTCTGACGAGATCAACCGAGAGGTCGCCCGATGCAGCCCGCCGCTTTCCGCAAGAGCCGTCACGGCGCCTGTCCCGTCAAGGTGTCGTTCGAGTTCTTCCCGCCGAAGACGCCCGAGATGGAGGCGACGCTCTGGTCCTCGATCGAGCGGCTCGCGCCCCTGAGCCCGCATTTCGTGTCGGTGACCTACGGAGCCGGGGGCTCGACTCGGGAGCGGACCCACAACACGGTCGCACGCCTCGTTCGCGAGACCGCCCTGCGTCCCGCCGCGCATCTCACCTGCGTGGCGGCCACGAAGTCGGATGTCGACGAGGTGGTGCAATCCTATTGGGATGCGGGCGTGCGCCACATCGTGGCCCTGCGGGGAGACCCCGTCGGCGGCCTGGGAACCGCGTATGAGGTGCATCCCGGCGGCTACGAGCGGACCTGCGATCTGGTCGCCGGCATCAAGCGGATCGGCAATTTCGAGGTCTCGGTCTCGGCCTATCCCGAGAAGCACCCGGAGGCGGCTTCGCTCGACGCGGACATCGACGCGCTGAAGGCCAAGGTCGATTGCGGCGCGGACCGGGCCATCACCCAGTTCTTCTTCGATAACGACGTCTATTTCCGCTACCTCGACCGGGCCCGGGCGCGCGGCATCAACATCCCGATCATCCCCGGCATCGTGCCGGTGCAGAATTTCAAGCAGACCGCGAATTTTGCGGCCCGCGCGGGCGCGTCGGTGCCCGACTGGCTCGCCTCCCGCTTCGAGGGGCTCGACCATGACATCGACACCCGCAAGCTCGTGGCGGCCGCCGTCGCCGCCGAGCAGGTGATCGACCTCGTCGATCGCGGCGTGAACGAAATCCACTTCTACACCATGAACCGCGCCGACCTCGTCTACGCGATCTGCCACCTCCTCGGCCTGCGCGCGCAGCCGCAGGCCGCAGCGGCTTAAGTTCTCCACCGCGCCGGGCTGGTTCCGGTCGCCCACGACCTCTCCACCCCCTCTCAGAGGTGGATCCCGGCCGAAGGCCGGGCATAACGATCCGAAAGGGACAGAATGTCCGACATCCGCATCGCCGACGGCGCCGAGATCCTGAAGAGCCTGCGCGAAGCTGCCGCCGAGCGCATCCTGATCCTCGACGGCGCGATGGGGACCGAGATCCAGGCCCTGAAGCTCGGCGAGAGCGAGTTCCGTGGGGAGCGCTTCCGCGACTTCGACCATGATCTCAAGGGCAACAACGACCTCCTGATCCTGACGCAGCCCGATGCGGTGCGGCAGATCCACCTCGATTATTTCCGCGCCGGCTCCGACATCGTCGAGACCAACACCTTCTCGGGAACCTCGATTGCGCAGGCCGATTACGGCCTCGAGGCGATCGTCTACGAACTCAACCGCGAGGGCGCCCGTCTCGCCCGCGAGGCCGCCGTTCTGGCGGAGCGCGAGGACGGCCGCCGCCGTTTCGTCGCGGGGGCGGTGGGTCCCACGAACCGCACGCTCTCGATTTCGCCCGACGTCAACAACCCGGGCTTCCGCGCGGTGACCTTCGACCAGGTGCGCGACGCCTATTGCGAGCAGGTGAGGGGGCTCGTCGACGGCGGAGCCGAGCTTATTCTGATCGAGACGATCTTCGACACGCTGAACGCCAAGGCCGCGATCGTCGCGGCCCACCAGGTCTTCGCGGAGCGCAGCGTGCGCCTGCCCGTGATGATCTCGGGGACCATCACGGACCTCTCGGGCCGCACCCTCTCGGGCCAGACGCCGACTGCGTTCTGGCACTCGATGCGCCACGCGGATCCATTCTCGATCGGACTCAACTGCGCGCTCGGCGCGCGCGAGATGCGTGCGCATATCCAGGAGATCAGCAAAATCGCCGATACCCTGGTCTGCGCCTACCCGAATGCCGGCCTGCCCAACGAGTTTGGCCTCTATGACGAGCGCCCGCAGGCGACGGCCGCGATGCTCGCCGAGTTCGCGGATGCAGGCTTTGTCAACGTCGTCGGCGGCTGCTGCGGCACCACCCCGGAGCACATCCGCGCCATCGCGGAGGCCGTCGGCGGCAAGGCGCCCAGGCAGGTCCCCGTGGTGCAGCCGCTCATGCGCCTCTCGGGCCTGGAGCCCTTCGTGCTCACGAAGGACATTCCCTTCGTGAACGTCGGCGAGCGCACGAACGTCACGGGCTCGGCCAAATTCCGCAAGCTCATCACTAACGGCGACTATGCCGCCGCGCTCGATGTGGCGCGCGATCAGGTCGTCAACGGCGCCCAGATCATCGACGTCAACATGGACGAGGGGTTGCTCGACTCCCAGAAGGCAATGGTCGAGTTCCTCAACCTCGTCGCCGCGGAGCCCGACATCGCCCGCGTGCCCGTGATGGTGGATTCATCCAAGTTCCACGTCATCGAGGCGGGCCTCAAGTGCATTCAGGGCAAGCCGATCGTGAACTCGATCTCCATGAAGGAGGGCGAGGCGGCCTTCATCGAGCAGGCCAGGATCTGCCGCTCCTACGGCGCCGCCGTGGTCGTGATGGCCTTCGACGAAGCAGGGCAGGCCGACACCCTGGAGCGCAAGGTCCAGATCTGCACGCGGGCCTACAGGATCCTCACCGAGCAGGTGGGCTTTCCGCCCGAGGATATCATCTTCGATCCGAACGTCTTTGCGATCGCGACGGGCATCGAGGAGCACAACGGCTACGGCGTCGCCTTCATCGACGCCGCGCGGATCATTCGCGAGACCCTGCCGCATTGCCACATCTCGGGCGGCGTCTCGAACCTGTCCTTCTCGTTCCGCGGCAACGAGCCCGTGCGCGAGGCGATGCACTCGGTGTTCCTGTTCCACGCGATTCAGGCCGGCATGGACATGGGCATCGTCAATGCCGGACAGCTTGCGGTCTACGAGCAGATCGATCCGGAGCTGCGGGAACTGTGCGAGGACGTGGTCCTCAACCGCCGCGCGGATGCCACCGAGCGCCTGCTCGAAGCGGCACCGCGGTTCAAGGGTGACGGCGCCGGCGCCGTGAAGGCGGCCGATCTCGAATGGCGCTCCTGGCCGGTCGACAAGCGGCTCGAGCATGCGCTCGTCAACGGCATCACGGAGTTCGTCGAAGCCGACACGGAAGAGGCGCGGCAGGCCGCCGAGCGCCCGCTTCACGTCATCGAAGGCCCGCTCATGGCCGGCATGAACGTGGTCGGCGACCTCTTCGGTGCGGGAAAGATGTTCCTGCCCCAGGTCGTGAAATCGGCTCGCGTCATGAAGCAGGCCGTCGCCTACCTGATGCCCTTCATGGAGGCCGAGAAGGCGGCGACTGGCGCGAGCCAGCGCTCCGCCGCGGGCCGCGTCCTGATGGCGACCGTCAAGGGCGACGTGCACGACATCGGCAAGAACATCGTGGGCGTCGTGCTCGCCTGCAACAACTACGAGGTCATCGACCTCGGCGTCATGGTGCCGGCGCAGAAAATCCTGGAGACGGCCCGGAAGGAGGGCGTCGACATCATCGGCCTGTCGGGCCTGATCACGCCTTCGCTCGACGAGATGGTGCATGTGGCGGGCGAGATGGAGCGCGAGGGCTTTGACATCCCGCTCCTCATCGGCGGCGCCACCACGAGCCGGGTCCACACGGCCGTGAAAATCCACCCGCAATACGAGCGCGGCCAGGCCGTCTACGTCACGGATGCGAGCCGCGCGGTGAGCGTCGTCTCGAGTCTGCTCTCGCCCGATGCGAAGGCGCCGTATGTCGAGACCCTGCGGGCCGAGTACCGCCGGGTCGCCGATGCGCATGCGCGCGCCGAGGCCGACAAGCAGCGCCTGCCGATCGAGCGCGCCCGCGCCAACCGGATGCCGATCGACTGGGCGGCCTACCAGCCGCCGAAGCCCGCGTTCACGGGCACCCGCGTCTTCCGCACATACGATGTCGGCGAGCTCGTGCCGTATATCGACTGGACGCCGTTCTTCCAGACCTGGGAGCTGAAAGGCCGCTTCCCGGCGATCCTCGAGGACACGGAGCAGGGCCCGGCCGCGCGCCAGGTCTACGACGACGCGCAGGAGATGCTGACGCGCATCGTCGAGGAGCGCTGGTTCAACCCCAAGGCCGTGATCGGCTTCTGGCCCGCCAACAGCGTTGGCGACGATATCCGCCTGTTCACGGGCGAGAGCCGCTCCGAGACGCTCGCGACGTTGCACGGCCTGCGCCAGCAGCTCTCGAAACGCGACGGGCGGCCGAACCTGTGCCTGTCCGATTTCGTCGCCCCCGCCGAGACCGGGCTCGCCGATTACGTCGGCGGCTTCGTGGTCACCGCAGGCATCGAGGAGGTGCGGATCGCCGAGCGCTTCGAGCGCCTGAACGACGATTACCGCTCGATCCTCGTCAAGGCGCTCGCCGACCGTCTCGCGGAGGCCTTCGCGGAGCGCATGCACCAGCGGGTCCGCAAGGAGCTCTGGGCCTATGCGCCCGACGAGGCCATCTCGAACGAGGATCTGATCCGCGAGGAATATCGTGGCATCCGCCCGGCTCCCGGCTACCCGGCCCAGCCCGACCACACCGAGAAGGAGATCCTCTTCAATCTCCTCCAGGCCGAGCGCCGCATCGGCGTGACGCTCACCGAATCCTATGCCATGTGGCCGGGCTCGTCGGTGTCGGGGCTCTATCTCGCGCACCCGGAGGCACACTACTTCGGCGTCGCCAAGGTGGAGCGCGACCAGGTGGAAGACTACGCCGCGCGAAAGGGCATGAGCATCCCGGAGGTCGAGCGCTGGCTTTCGCCGATCCTCAACTACGATCCGGCCATGTACAGGGCGATCGCCGCCGAGTGAGGACGGCGCCGGAGCGCTCCGGCGCCCGGAGCGCTTATGCCGGGATCAGGCCGAAGCAGGTTGACGGCGTGCGAAGCGCTGGAAATCCGCCGCATCCCTCGGCCGGCGCAGCTCGCGCAGGATTTCGGCGTATTCGCGCTCTTCCAGCGACTCCTGCGTGCCGGTCCCGACCGACGCTCGGCGCCCCGTCGGCTGATCGGCCGCTTGCCGGCGCAGGGCCCGCCAAAGCTTCCAGGCAACGTAGGCAGCCGCCAGCGGCGGAGCCGTCATCAGCCCGAGCAGGACAGCCAGAATCTCGACGGGCCGCCAGGGCGCGCCGGGGAGGCGGTCGAACGAGAGGGCACGGTCCATGGGGGTTCTCCTCAGGGCAGCCCGGTTCACGTCGGAGTTCCGCGGCCTCGGCGCAAGATGGTCCGGTGCTGAATTTGCGCGTCGCTTCCGCCCAACCCGGGCGGGGCCGAGCTAGAGGAACTGCGACGCGCCCGGGATCGAGCCCACGATCGCACCCATCACGTCCTCGCCTGCCTTCTCGCGCCCGTAGGAAAAGAGCTCGCGGCCGAGCGGCTGCATCTGGCTCATTGGCACGCCAGCGCTCATCAGGTTCTGCCCGAGCGCCATGATGCCTCCGCCCAACAGCCCCATGAAGCCTCCGCTGCCGGCGCCCGGTCCACCATCGCCCGATTGCGCCGTCGCGTGGTCGGCTCCCGGTATCGCGGCGAAGAGCTTCCCGACCTCCTCGGGCGGGCCCTCCTTCTGGAGGTAGGTCAGGATGAGCACGACCGCTCTCTCGGCGACGGCGGCGTCGAGGCCCGTCTGATTCGTGATCCGGGCGACGAGTTCTTCCATGGGCGTCTCCTGCTGAAGTGCTGCGATAACTCGGCCTGAGCGCTGCCGAATTCAAGGTGGCGCAGCCGGTGGAAACAGGACCCCGGGTTCCCTAGACTCAAGGTTCGGCGCGAGGAGATCTCATGAGCGAAGACGGCACGATCCTGATCGGCAAGAGCACGAAGCCCGAGGTGCTGGACCTCAGGCTGGCGAACCGTCACGGCCTCATCACCGGCGCCACCGGGACCGGGAAGACCGTGACCCTGCAGGTGCTGGCCGAAGGTTTTTCCAACGCCGGGGTGCCGGTCTTCGCCTCCGACATCAAGGGCGATCTCTCCGGCATCGCGGCGCCCGGCCAGGGCAAGGACCCCTTCGTGAAGCGCGCCAAGGAGATCGGGGTCGAGTACGTGCCGGACCGCTTCCCAGTGGTGTTCTGGGATCTCTTCGGCGAGCAGGGCCACCGGGTCCGCACGACGATCTCCGAGATGGGGCCCCTTCTCCTCGCGCGCTTCCTCGACCTCAACGAGACCCAGGAGGGCGTGCTCAACATCGTCTTCCGGATTGCGGACGAGCAGGGTCTGCTCCTCCTCGATTTGAAGGACCTGCGCGCGCTGCTCCAGCTTGTGGCCGAGAACGCCAAGGAGCTCACCACCACCTACGGCAACGTCTCGAAGGCGACGGTGGGCACCATCCAGCGCCAGCTCCTCGTGCTCGAAAACCAGAAGGGCGAGGAGTTCCTGGGCGAGCCCGCCCTCGACATCCGCGATCTCATGAAGACGGACCGGGACGGGCGCGGCGTCGTCAACATCCTCGCGGCCGACCGGCTGATGAACAACCCGCGCCTCTACGCGACCTTCCTGCTCTGGCTCATGTCGGAGCTGTTCGAGGAACTGCCCGAGGTCGGCGACCTCGACAAGCCGAAGCTCGTCTTCTTCTTCGACGAGGCGCATCTCCTGTTCAACGACGCCCCGCAGGCCCTCGTCGAGGCCGTGGAGAGGGTGGTGCGGCTGATCCGCTCCAAGGGCGTCGGCGTCTACTTCATCACCCAGAACCCGGCCGACGTGCCCGAGAGCGTGCTGTCTCAGCTGGGCAACCGCGTGCAGCATGCCCTGCGCGCCTTCACGCCCCGCGACCAGAAGGCGGTCCGCGTGGCGGCGCAGACCTTCCGCCAGAACCCGGCCTTCGACACCGAGAAGGCGATCACGGAGCTCGGCGTCGGCGAGGCGCTGGTCTCGACGCTCGAAGGCCGCGGCGCGCCCTCCATGGTGGAGCGCACCCTGATTGCCCCACCCTCGGGGCAGGTCGGGCCGGTCGATCCGGCGACCCGGCAGCAGATCGTCCAGGCGAGCCCGCTCCGGGGGAAATACGACCAGCCGCTCGATTCGGAATCCGCTTACGAGAGGCTGGCGCAACGCGCCGAGAAGGCAGCCGCGGATGCGCAGGCCGCAGACGCGGGCGGGGGCGGGCTCCTCGACGTGATCGGCGGGCTGTTCGGAACCACACGTAAGCGTGGCGAGACCTTGAGCGTCGGTCAGCAGGTGGCGCGCGAAGTGACCCGCACGGTCGTGAACCAGGCGATCGGGGGCCTTGCGGCCCAGTTCGGCAAGGCGGTCGGCGGGCGTCAGGGCAGCGCCATCGGCCGGGCGATCGTGCGCGGAACGCTCGGGGGATTGCTGAAGCGCTGAAGGAGGCGCCGGATTGGCCTCGGCAGCGCTGCGGTCCGCTTCCGAGGAGGCGCCACGGTTGCCGCCACGCTACGGTGACGCCGAAGCTTGGCCGAACAGGCGTGTCTTCTGTTGACCGCACACGCTTGGATGCCTAGCGTCCAGTTTCCTCTCGTTAATCAAGAGTTTCCGCTGGGGGCGTGATGGCCGGAAAAACAGTCACGAGGGCTGACCTGAGCGAGGCGGTCTACCAGAAGGTGGGCCTGTCGCGGACCGAATCGTCGGCACTCGTCGAATCGGTGCTGGGCGAGATCTGCGACTGCCTCGCCCGCGGCGAGACCGTCAAACTGTCGTCGTTCGGCTCCTTCATCGTGCGGGACAAGGGCCAGCGGGTGGGCAGAAACCCCAAGACCGGCATCGAGGTGCCGATCGATCCCCGGCGCGTCATGGTGTTCAAGCCCTCGAACGTGCTCAAGGCTCGGATCAACGGCGAGAAAGACGGCGGAGAGGACGATTGAGCGCTTTGCGTCCGGCCGAGCGTCCGTTGGACAAAAGCCCGGACGCATTCCGCACCATCAGTGAGGTCGCTGACGACCTTCGGCTGCCGCAGCATGTGCTGCGCTTCTGGGAAACCCGTTTCTCGCAGATCCGCCCGCTGAAGCGCGGCGGCGGACGACGCTATTACAGGCCCGACGACGTCGATCTCCTGAAAGGCATCCGCCACCTCCTCTATGGGGAGGGCTACACCATCAAGGGGGTGCAGCGCATTCTCAAGGCGGAGGGCGCCCGCTTCGTGCAATCCGTCGGTCGCGGCGAGCAGCAGGTTCCGGCCCCGCCGGACGGGCGGGCCGCGTTCGTGGAGGAAAGCGAGGCGGAGCTGCAGAGCACCACGCCCGATGGCGGTGCCTTCTTCGAGGTGCCGTCCGACGGGGCCATCGCGGTCCGCGCGCAGCCGTCGCCCGACCAGACGAGCACCGGCTTCACGGCCCCTGGTAGCCTCGAGCCGTTACGTGCCGCGTTGCGCGAGCTCGAGGAATGCGAACGGGTGCTCGGCGCCCTGAAGCTGCCGGCCGATTCGCACCTCGTCGAGTAAGAGACCCTTCGCCGCACGCATCATGCTGCGCCGCGATAAGGTTTTACGGCGCTGACCGATTCGGATTAACTGACGGTTGATCGCGGATGGGCATGTCTCCATGGATGTTCTGGCACTCGTGACCCAGAAGGGCGGCACCGGCAAGAGCAGCCTCGCCGTATCGCTTGCCGTCGCAGCCGTGGAGCGCGGCCTCAAGGTTTCGATCGTCGATATCGATCCGCAGGGTACGGCCGCGAGCTGGCACCAGCGCCGTCAGGCCGAGGCGCCCGACGTGGCGGCGATGAGCTGGTCCTATCTCTCCTCGCGGCTTCATGCGCTCGACCGGGCCGGCTACGACCTTGCGGTCGTCGATACGCCCGGATCCGACAGCCATGCCACCACGGCGGCGATCCGGGAGGCGCATCTCTGTCTCCTTCCGGTCCGCCCGAGCGTCGCCGATATCGAGGCCGCTCGGCCGACCATCCGGGAGCTGAGCGATCGCTCGCGCGCCTTCGCCTTCGTTCTGAACCAGTGCCCGGTCGGAGGCCGCACCGCGCGCACCACCAATGCCGTGCGCGCCCTGCAGCTCATCAGCCCCGTGGCCGACGCCACCGTGGCCCTGCGCGCCGACCACATGGACGCGCTCGCCTACGGCCTCGGCGTAACCGAGCATGACCCCCGCGGCAAGGCTGCGGCCGAGATCCGGGACCTGCTCGAGTGGGTGATGGTGCGCCTCAAGCAGAGCAGCGCGCAGCCTGAGGCTGTCCCGGCGCAGGCGGGGCTGAGGGCCTGAAGGCCATGCGGCTGCCCTCAGGGCGTGCCTTGCTCCGGATGGAGCGCCGTCCCGGACCGGTCGACCGTCACGGTCGCGTCTTCCCCGAGTTCATCGAGCGCAGCGATGACCTGGCGACGCACAACCTCGGCTCGGGCGGGATCGTCGATTCCCTCTGCGGTCACGATGATGTGGAGCCCAAACGGCGTCGCGGGCTGGGCCAGATTGGTCTTGAAGGCCGTAATCACGCCGGTGCGGACGAGGCCGTTCAGTGTCGCATTGATGGCGCCCCAACCCATCTCTGTCCTCCCAGGAAGGCCGCTCCATCCCGGACCAGCCGCCCGATGATACCTTTCCGAACGCCGCCATAAAGGCTTTGCCGGAGGACGGGGAGCGGGATCGCCGGGCGCGCATGGCTAGGTCGCTGGCCCGCCTGATCCGAAGATGACGCAACGGAAGGCGAGCGCTACACTTCATGCCTGATCCGGAGATCCCGATGCAAGCTGAAGCCCCGCGCGACCCTGAATCCGTCGGCGCCCCCGGTGCGCCGGCCGGATGCTACTACGCCTCCTATCTGCGCCTCGACCAGCTCCTTGCCGCACAGCTCCCCGCCAGCGTGGCGGCCGGGAAGCCTGCGCATGACGAGATGCTCTTCATCACGGTCCACCAGGTCTACGAACTCTGGTTCAAGCAGATTCTGCACGAACTCACCCGCATCGAAGCCGACTTCTCCGCCAATCCCGTCGACGACCGGATGCTCGGGCGCATCACCCATGGGCTGAACCGCATCCAGGAGATCCTGAAGCTCCTCGTGCACCAGCTCGACGTGATGGAGACGATGACGCCGCTCGATTTCCTCGATTTCCGCGATCTGCTCTATCCCGCATCGGGCTTCCAGTCGGCGCAGTTCCGGGAGATCGAGATCAGGCTCGGCCTCGCCGGCGACCGGCGCCTCACCTTCGACCGGTCACCCTTCGAATCGAAGCTGTCGGATGCCGATCGCGAGCGCCTGCGCCGGGCGGCGGAGAGGCCGAGCCTGCTCGATCTCCTCGACCGATGGCTCGCCCGGACGCCCTTCGTCGATTGGGGCGGCACCTCGTTCCGCGAGGCCTATCGCGCGGCGGTGGTCCGCATGCTCACCTCGGATGCCGAGCGGGTGCGGGGCGATGCCCACCTCTCCTCGCACCAGCGCGCGGCCGAAGCGCTCGCGATCGAAGCCGCGCTGAAGAACTTCGCCGCCATCTTCGACGAGGGCGAGGAAAGCCCCTGGCGCATGTCGAGCCGCGCCATCGAAGCCGCGCTCCTCATCACGCTCTACCGCGACGAGCCGGCGCTCAACCCGGCCTTCCGCCTGCTCCAGACCCTCATGGATGTCGACGAGAGCCTCACGCTCTGGCGCTACCGGCATGCCCTGATGGTGAGCCGCATGCTCGGGGTGAAGGTCGGCACCGGAGGATCGTCGGGACACGATTATCTTCGCGCCACCGCGGAGCGGCACGGAATCTTCACGGACCTGTTCCATCTCTCCACCTATCTCATCCCCCGCTCGGCCCTGCCGAAGCTGCCGGCGCCCATCGCCCGCGGCATGGGCTTCGTCTACGCGACGGAGTAGGGCTTGCGCGCTGCCGCCTTTTCCTGCCGCATCGTCGCGACGGAGTGAGCCGTGCTCGACCTCGCCTCGCATTTCAGTCGCTTCATCACGGCCGATCCTGCCCGCATTCACCTTGCCGCGCACAGCCACCATTACTGGCCCGACGTCACCTTCGAGGCGCAGCGGCGCTGCTGGGACGACGCGGCGCTCCACGCCGACGAGAAATGGGGGCCGATCTTCGAGGACGTTGTTCCCGCCGTGCAGGCGGGAATCGCGCGGATCCTCAAGCTGCCTGATCCCGCGACGATCGCGGTGGCGCCGAACACCCATGACTTCCTGCGCCGGCTGCTTTCCGCCCTGCCGGCCGGCCGCCCGCACCGCATCCTGACCAGCGATGGCGAGTTCCACACGCTCACGCGCCAGCTCGCGCGGCTCGAGGAGGATGGCCTCGTCGCAGTGGAGCGCGTGCCCGTCGACCCCGCAGGCACCTTTCCCGAGCGGTTCCAGGGGGCCTGCAGCCGCGGCGGCCACGACCTCGTCTTCGTCAGCCAGGTGTTCTTCAACTCCGGCGCCACGAGCGGGCCGCTGGAGGCCATGACTGCTGCAGTGCGGGACCCGGAGACGCTTGTCGTGATCGACGGCTATCACGGGTTCATGGCGTTGCCGACCGATCTCTCCGCCCTTGCGCATCGCGCGTTCTACATCGCGGGCGGCTACAAATACGCCATGGCGGGGGAGGGCGCCTGCTTCATGCATTGCCCGCCGGGCTATGCGCCGCGCCCGCGCGACACCGGCTGGTATGCCGCCTTCGGGGCGCTCTCCGCGCGGCAGACCGGGGTGCGCTACAGCGAGGACGGCATGCGCTTTGCCGGTGCGACCTTCGATCCATCCGGCCTTTACCGCCTCCGCGCCGTGTTCGCGTGGATGGAGAGCATCGGACTGACGGTGGACGCGATCCACGCCCATGTGCTGGCGCTCCAGCAGCATTTCCTCGCTGCAGTGGAGCACCATGCCTTCGCGCCCCTGCGCGACGCGCGCCTCGTCACGCCGGTCGAGACGCCGCAGCGCGGTCATTTTCTGACTTTCGAGACGCCCGGCGCCGCCGATCTCTATAGGCATCTGCTGGAGAAGCGGATTGTGACCGATGTGCGCGGCGAGCGCATCCGGTTCGGATTCGGCTGCTACCACGAGCCCGCCGATATCGATCGCGCATTCGCGCGGATCGCCGGTCTATCGTTGGAAGCCGTGCCCTGAGCGGCTCCGCTGCTAAGGTAGCGTCGGATAACACGGCGGCGCCCTTGGCAGAGCAAGGGCCGGATGATTAGTCTCTCCAGAAGAGGCGCCGACCATTCGGCGCGCACAAGGATCCGGCGCTTGCGACCGAAAACCGACGACTTTGTCCCGCGCGAGCCTGCCGACGGCGTGTCGGCAGCCGCGGGCGCGCCGTCGTGGATCGCAAAGCCCCGTCCGGTCGAGCGCCCGAGCCGCAGCGCAACCTACGCGGCGCTCGACCTCGGCACCAACAACTGCCGCCTCCTGGTCGCAGAACCGTCGCAGTTCGGCTTCCGGGTCGTCGATGCGTTCTCGCGCATCGTGCGCCTCGGCGAGGGGCTGGGGCTCGGCAACCGCCTCAGCGAGGGCGCGGTGGAGCGCACCGTCGAGGCGCTTCGGGTGTGCAAGGCCAAGATGGAGGGCAAGAACGTAGCCCGCGCCCGCCTGGTCGCCACGGAGGCCTGCCGGCTCGCCGAAAACGGGCCGTCCTTCATCGCCCGCGTCCAGGACGAACTCGGCCTCGACCTCGAGATCGTGGACCGGCGGACCGAGGCCTATCTCGCCGTCACGGGCTGCGCCTCGCTGGCCGATCCCAAGGCGCAGTCCGTCATCGTGTTCGACATCGGCGGCGGCTCGACCGAGATCGCCTGGCTCGACGGCCCGGCCCCGGGCCTGTTCGCCGATCCGTGCAAGCGGATCCGGGCCTGGGATTCGCTCCCCGTCGGGGTCGTCACCCTGGCGGAGCGGCATGGCGGCGTCGACGTGACGCCGGAGATCTTCGAGGGCATGGTCGAGGAGGTCGCGGAGCTCCTGCTCGATTTCGAGCTCATCGCGGCTCAGGCCGGGCGGGCACCCCATTTCCATCTGCTCGGAACGTCGGGGACGGTCACGACCGTCGGGGGCATCTATCTCGGCCTGCCGCGCTACGACCGGCGCCGGGTCGATGGCCTGTGGCTCCGCGACGCCGACATCACGTATGTGGTCGACCGCCTGGTCGACATGCCCTTCGATCAGCGCGCCGCCAATCCGTGCATCGGCCGCGAGCGGGCCGACCTCGTCCTCGCGGGCTGCGCCATCCTGGAGGCGATTCGCCGCGCCTTCCCCTCGGATCGCCTGCGCATCGCCGATCGGGGCCTGAGGGAGGGGATCCTCATGACCATGATGCGGGAAGACGGGGTCTGGCGCCGCAACCGGTCCTGACGCGGTTTGGCGATCGAGGTCGGACGGGATCCGGCCGAAATCTTCCTCCAGCGAATGCTCCTCGCAGCGGCGGGCCTGCCTGATGGCACTTCCCTGTCTCGGCCGCGTTTGCGATAGGGATGCGATCACCCCCTGAGGCGGAGAGACAGGAAGTGGCCGACAAGCCCGGCTCCGGAACGCGCAATCTCAAGCAGCGCCTGAAGACGGCGCGCAAGCGCACGCTCTCCTCCCAGAAATGGCTGGAGCGCCAGCTCAACGACCCTTATGTCGCCCGCGCCAAGCGGGAGGGCTACCGGTCGCGCGCGGCCTTCAAGCTGCTTGAGATCGACGACAAGTACCACCTCCTCAAGCCGGGCCAACGGGTGGTCGATCTCGGCGCCGCGCCGGGTGGCTGGTCGCAGATCGCGGCGGCGCGGGTCGGCAGCCTCAGCGGCAAGGGCCGGGTGGTGGGCATCGATCTGCTGGAGATCGAGCCGATGCCCGGCGTCGAGTTCATCCAGCTCGACTTCCTCGACGAGAGCGCCCCGCAGCGGCTCATCGACCTACTCGGCGGACCAGCCGATCTCGTGATGTCCGACATGGCGGCCAACACTACGGGCCACAAGAAGACCGATCACCTGCGGATCATCGGATTGGCTGAGGCCGCGATCCACTTCGCCCGCGAAATTCTCGCGCCCGGCGGCGGCTTCGTGGCCAAGGTGTTCCAGGGGGGCACCGAGAACCAGCTCCTCGCGGACCTCAAGCGCGATTTCGCGGTGGTGCGGCACGTCAAGCCTGCGGCAAGCCGCACCGATTCCTCGGAGCTCTACGTGCTCGCGACGGGCTTCCGGGGCCGGAAGGATGAGGCCGACGAGGCTTGACGTGGCCGCACTCCCGGCAATCTGAAGCGGCCGGACCGACACACGAGGGCGCCATGGCTTACAGGATCGGCATCATCGGCTTAGGGAAGATCGCGAACGACCAGCACGTTCCGGTCATCCAGGCCAACCCCGCCTTTCAGCTCACGGCCGTGTCGAGCCAGCGCGGCCTGTCGATTCCGGGCGTGCCCCATGCCTTCACCTCGACCGAAGAGATGCTGCGTCTCTCCGACCTCGATGCGGTCGCGGTCTGCACGCCGCCGCAGGTCCGTCACCTGATTGCCCGCGATGCGCTGAAGGCCGGCAAGCACGTTCTGCTCGAAAAGCCGCCAGCCGCCACCTTGAGTGAGCTGGAGGACCTCAAGCGCATCGCGGATCGGGAGAGTCGAGTCCTCTTCACGACCTGGCACTCGCAGTACAACCGCGGCGTCGCGGAGGCGCGCCGCGCCCTGCAAGGGCAGGTCGTCCGCCGACTCCTCGTGACCTGGAAGGAGGACGTGCGCCACTGGCATCCGGGGCAGCAATGGATCTGGGAGGCAGGCGGCTTCGGTGTGTTCGACCCGGGGATCAACGCGCTCTCGATCGTGACCCGCATCATGCCGGAGCCTATCTTCGTCCGCCGCGCCGACCTCGAATTCCCGGCAAACCGCGATGCTCCGATCGCCGCGACCCTAGAGTTCGGATCCGGGCGTAAGGACGCCGATCTGCGTGCGGTGTTCGACTGGCGCCAGACCGGCCCGCAAAGCTGGGACATCGAGATCGAGACTGAAGCCGGCGCGCAGCTCAAGCTCAGCCACGGTGGCAGCCGGCTCGAGATCGACGGACGCCTCGTCGCCGAGGAGAAGCCGCAGGAATACCAGGGCATCTACGCCCTTTTCGCCGAGCTTCTGGAATCCGGCACCTCCGAAGTCGATCCGGACCCCTTCCGCCTCGTCGCCGACGCCTTCATGCTCGGGCGGCGGGTCCAGGTGGAGCCGTTCGAGGACTAGAGCTGTTTCGACTTGCGTCGAATCAGCTCTCCTCTTGGTGTTGACGCGTTTTCTTCACGTGAGCCGGATCCACCTCACGCGAAAACGCTCTAGCAAGGCCGCGCTCGGACAGGCGCGGCGGCCGAGGTCATCTTCGGCCGCACTCCGGTTGTCCGGGCGGGGAGGGTGCTATCCCGCGCTCTGCCCGAGGTGCTTTTTGAAGAACGCCACGGTCCGGCCCCAGGCGAGGTCCGCAGCCTCCTTGTTGTAGCGCGCGGCTCCCGTGTCGTTGTTGAAGGCGTGGTTCACGCCTTCGTACATGTAGAGCTCGTAGGACTTGCCGGACGCCTTGAGCGCCGCTTCGTAGGCCGGGATGCCGGCGTTGATGCCCTGATCGAGGCCGGCGTAGTGCAGCATGAGGGGCGCCTGGATCTTCGCGACGTCCTCGGCCTTGGGCTGGCGGCCGTAATAGGCGACGCCTGCGTCGAGCTTCGGTTCGCTGACCGCGAGGTTGTTGACCGCCCCGCCGCCCCAGCAGAAGCCCATCGCGCCGACCTTGCCGTTCCCGTTCGGGTGCGCCTCAAGGAACGCAACCGCGGCCTTACCGTAGGCGATCACGTCCTCGGGCTTCAGCTGGCCGATCATCTCGCGGCCCTTGTCCTCGTCGGCGGGTGTTCCGCCCATGGGGGAGAGATAGTCGAGCCCGAGCGCGAGGAAGCCCTCCGCGGCCATGCGGCGGGTTACGTCCTTGATGTGCGGGTTGAGGCCGCGGTTCTCGTGGATCACGATGACGGCCGGCAGCCTCCCGGCATTCTTCGGCCGCACGAGGTAGCCTTTCAGGCCCTGCGCTCCCGGCACGTCCACGGTCTCGGCCGCGATGCGGGGATCGGATTCCGGCATCACCTGCGCGAGCGCGTAGTTGTTCTGCAGCAGAGGCAGCAGCGCCGCCCCCGCGGCGGCGCTGCCGGCCAAGCGGGCGAGACGATCGAGGAACTCCCGGCGGCTGTAATCGCCATGGGTGAAGTCGTCGTAGAGATCGATGATGCGCTGATCCATGCGGCCTCTTCGAAGGTCATCCGGACGCGATGCTAGCGTATCCGGATGCGCCGTCGAGGGAGCGGCGGTCCGCTCACGCAAAGGTGTAGCCGGAACGGCAGGACCTGCGCCCCGGAATATCGCGCGACCTTGCGGCCTCAATCGTTGACCCCATCCCCCAAGCCGGTGGCCGGCGCCTTGCGCCCGACCGCGAAATGCCCCGACATCTCGGCCCCGGCATCGGGCTTCAGCGTCGCGAATATGAAGGTCGACAGGGCCGAGATCGTTGCCACGACCAGGAAGGCGGGCGTGAAATCCGCCGCGATCAGCTCGCTGCCCCCGCGCAGGCGGGCCGCCGTCTCGACCACGAAGGCGCCGAGCGCGACGCCCATGCTGAGCGAGAGCTGCTGGACCACCCCGGAAATGCTCGTCGCTGAACTCATGTCCCGCGAGGATACGTCCGCGTAGCCGATGGCGTTGATGCTGGTGAACTGGAGCGAGCGGAAGCAGCCGCCCAGCAGCAGGATGCTCATCATGACCCAGAAGGGCGTCGTCTCCGTGAAGAGCCCGTGCGCGGCGATGAAGGCCGAGCCGATGACGGCGTTCACGACCAGGACTCTCCGGAATCCGAAGCGCTGCAGGACGCTCTTGGCCATGGCCTTGGTGAAGAGCGCCCCCACGGTCGCGACGAAGGTGATGGAGCCCGATTGGAACGGGTTCAGGCCGAAGCCAATCTGCAGCATCAGTGGTAGGAGGAACGGGATCGCACCGACCCCGATCCGGAACAGCGACCCGCCCAGGACACTGGCGCGAAAGGTCGCGGTCCGGAGGAGCTCCAGTCGAAGCAGAGGCGCCGCAATGCGCCTCATGTGCGGGATATAGGCCAGCACCAGGATCGCGCCGAGGATCATGCAGGCCACGGACGCCTCGATCGGCAGGAGATGCCGCCCGCCGGTCGCGAAGCCCAGCATCAGGAGCGCCATGCCGAACCCCGTCAGCAGGAAGCCGACCACGTCGAGAGGTGGCGTCTCCTCTTCCCGGATGTTCGGGATGTAGAGGATCGCCAGGACGATCCCGAGGAGCCCGATCGGAATGTTGATGAAGAAGATCCACCGCCAGTGGAAATAGGTGGTGATGAAGCCCCCCAGCGGCGGCCCCATGACGGGGCCGATCAGCGCCGGGATCGTCAGGGTGGCGAGCGCCTGCACGACCTCGGCCTTGGGCACGCTGCGCAGGATCACGAGGCGCCCGACCGGCACCATCATGGCTCCGCCCATCCCCTGGAAGAACCGCGCCAGCACGAAGCCGCCGAGCGAAGACGAGGCCGCGCAGGCAAGCGACCCGGCCATGAAGACCCCGAGCGCCACCGCGAAGACGTTCCGGGATCCGAACCGGTCCGCCATCCATCCCGAGACCGGGATGAAGATCGCCAGGCTGACGAGATACGAGGTCAGCGCCAGCTTGAGGGAGATGGGGTCCGCACCGAGATCGCCTGCGATCACCGGCAGCGACGTGGCGATCACCGTGGAGTCGGTGTTCTCCATGAAAAGCGCCGTTGCGATGATGAGCGGGACGAGGCGGCGGTGCTGCATGACCGGCCGGCACTTAGGCCCCTGCCCATTCCTTGACCAGCCCGGCGGGAGCACGGCAGCTTTTCCGGCCCGACATGGTCTCACTTCACGTTGAGCCCTTTGCGAACCGTCACACGCGTGCTACGGACCCGCGCCAACTCGTGTACGGACCTTTGTGGTCCTGAACCATTCTTTTCCAGGAGTTGGCCCATGGCCCGCATCATCGCCGAACAGCTCATCGACGGCCTCACCTTCGACGACGTGCTGCTGCGGCCCGGCCGCTCCGAGGTCCTGCCCGCCGATGTCGACGTCGCGACGCGGCTGACCCGCACGATCCGCCTCAACCTGCCGATCATCGCCTCCGCCATGGATACGGTGACGGAAGCCCGGATGGCCATCGCCATGGCCCAGAGCGGCGGGCTCGGCGTCATCCACAGGAATCTCGAGCCCGACGCCCAGGCCGAGCAGGTACGCCTCGTGAAGCGCTACGAGTCCGGCATGGTCATGAACCCGATCACGATCCACCCGGACGAGACGCTGGCGGATGCGCTCGCGACCATGAAGCACCACGGCATTTCGGGCATCCCGGTGGTGGAGCGCGGTCCTGGCGGCTCCAAGGGCAAGCTCGTCGGCATCCTCACCAACCGCGACGTGCGCTTCGCCAGCAATCCGGGCCAACGGGTCGCAGAGCTGATGACGAAGGACCGGCTGATCACGGTGCGCGAGGGCGTCACCCAGGAGGAAGCCCGGCGGCTCCTGCACCAGTTCCGGATCGAGAAGCTCCTCGTGGTGGACGACCATTTCCGCTGCATCGGCCTCATCACGGTCAAGGACATCGAGAAGCAGGTCGCGCACCCGAACGCCGCGAAGGACGAGCAGGGCCGGCTTCTGGTCGCCGCCGCCACGACGACGGGCGAGGGGGGCTTCGAGCGCTCCGAGCGCCTGATCGACGCGGGCTGCGACGTGATCGTGGTCGACACCGCCCACGGCCATTCCGTCAAGGTTCTGGAGGCGGTGACCCGGGTCAAGAAGCTCTCCAACGCCGTTCAGGTGATCGCCGGCAACGTGGCGACCCGCGAAGGCGCGCAGGCACTCATCGACGCGGGGGCCGATGCCGTGAAGGTCGGCATCGGACCGGGCTCCATCTGCACGACCCGGATCGTCGCCGGCGTCGGCGTCCCCCAGCTCACCGCCATCATGGAATCGGTAGAAGCCGCCGAGAGCGCCGGCGTCCCCGTCATCGCGGACGGCGGCATCAAGTTCTCGGGCGACCTCGCCAAGGCGCTGGCCGCCGGCGCCTCCTGCGCCATGGTGGGCTCGCTGCTGGCCGGCACGGACGAGACCCCTGGCGAGGTGTTCCTCTACCAAGGCCGCTCCTACAAATCCTACCGCGGCATGGGCTCGGTCAGCGCCATGTCCCGCGGCTCGGCGGACCGCTACTTCCAGGCCGAGGTGCGCGATACGCTCAAGCTTGTGCCCGAAGGCATCGAGGGTCAGGTCGCCTACAAGGGTCCGGTCGGCGCGGTGCTCCACCAGCTCGCCGGCGGCCTGCGGGCCGCCATGGGCTATGTGGGGGCCGCCAATCTGGAGGAGTTCCGCGAGCGGGCCCAGTTCATCCGCATCACGAGCGCCGGCCTGCGCGAGAGCCACGTCCACGACGTGACGATCACCCGCGAGAGCCCGAACTACCCGACCCGGTCGTGATCGCCGGATGAGCCTTTCCGCCGCACTCGCCCCAGTTTTCGCGCAGGTCGCGCTGACCTTCTTCCTCCTCGTCTGGACGGGCCGCGCCCGCTTCGACGCTATCCGGGGCAAGGAGGTGCGGGTCGGGGATATCGCGCTCGGTCAGCGCAACTGGCCGGCGCGGGTGCAGCAGGTCGCCAACACTTATCAGAATCAGCTCGAGCTGCCGGTCCTGTTCTACATCCTGGTCGCGTTCGCGATCCTGACCCGCAAGGCGGACCTCCTCTTCGTTGCGATGTCGTGGATCTTCGTCGCGACCCGCCTGGTCCACGCCGCGATCTACACCACATCCAACCACGTTCCGCAGCGCTTCCAGGCCTTCGTCGCAGGGGCCAGCGTCCTGATGCTGATGTGGCTGATCTTCGCGGTGCGCGTGCTGTGGTCGGCGGCATGATCCCCGCGGGCCGCCACCCATCCAAATGAGAAACACATGACCCCTGCTGCCCGCCTGTCCGCCGCCATCGAGGTCTTGAGCGATATCGAAACCCGGCGCCGGCCGGCCACCGAAGCGCTTAAGGATTGGGGCCTGTCCCACCGCTTCGCGGGCTCGAAGGACCGCGCCGCCATCGCGAGCCTGGTCTACGATGCCCTGCGCCGGAAGGCCTCGGCCGCCTGGATCATGGGGGAGGGGACACCCCGCGCCGCCCTGCTCGGCATGCTCAAGCTCCAGCGCGGGCAGGGGCCCGACGCCATCGCGGCCCTGTGCTCCGGCGAGCGTTTCGCGCCGGAGCCGCTCACGGAGGCCGAGCGCGAGCGCCTCGCCACGGCGACGCTTCAGGATGCCCCGGCTCCTATCGCGGGCGATTTTCCGGACTGGATCGAGCCGTCGCTCGCCCGGATCCTCGGCGAGGATCTCGTGCCCGAGATGCAGGGCCTCGCCGCCCGCGCCCCGCTCGATCTTCGTGCCAACACCCTGAAGGTCGCTTCCCGCGACGAGGCCCAGGATGCGCTGCCGCATCTCGGCTCCGTCTCGACGCCGCTCTCTCCGCTCGGCCTGCGCATCGCGCCCAGCGAGGACGGGCGCGGGCCGGCCGTCCAGGCGGAGCCGGAATTCCTCAAGGGCTGGATCGAAATCCAGGACGAGGGCTCGCAGCTCGCGGCGCTCCTCTCCGGCGCCAAGCCCGGCGACCAGGTGGTCGACCTCTGCGCGGGCGGCGGCGGCAAGACCCTGGCGCTCGCGGCCATGATGGAGAACGCGGGCCAGATCTACGCCACGGATAACGATGCCCGCCGCCTCGCCCCGATCCACGACCGTCTCGCCCGGGCAGGCGCCCGCAACGTTCAGGTCCGCACGCCCCGAGCAAGGGCGGACGCGGTCTCGGACCTCGACGGGCGGATCGACCTCGTCCTGGTCGACGCCCCCTGCACCGGCGTCGGCACCTGGAGGCGCAACCCGGACGCCAAGTGGCGCCTGCGGCCCGGGAGCCTGGAGATCCGGGGCCGGGAGCAGGCCGAGGTGCTCGACCGCGCGGGCCGCCTCGTGCGCCCGGGCGGCCGGATCGCGTACGTGACCTGCTCGATCCTGCCCGAGGAGAACGACGACGCGGTGGCCGCCCTGCTGCAGCGGCAGCCGGATCTCCGCGTCGTGCCGGCCCGGGAGGTCGTCGATGCAGCGGGCCTCGGCCACCTGGAGGACAAGATCCGGTTCACGGAGCACGGCCTCCAGATGACCCCGCTGCGGACCGGCACGGATGGGTTCTACGTGGCCCATCTGACCCGGGCCTGACCCGCTCTCCGTTGTCGCTGGTGGGGAAAGCGCCCGCTTCCCATATCGCTGCCGTTGCCCCTTCTTTTGCGATGCCGTAACGACCTGCCATGACCCAGTCCCACGATAAGATCCTCATCGTCGATTTCGGCTCCCAGGTGACGCAGCTCATCGCCCGGCGGGTGCGCGAGGAGGGGGTCTATTCCGAGATCGTGCCGTTCCAGAAGGCCGAGGAGGCCTTCCGGGCGCTGAAGCCCAAGGGCGTGATCCTCTCGGGCAGCCCCGCATCCGTGACGGCCGAGGAGTCGCCGCGAGCGCCCCAGGAGGTCTTCGACGGCGATGTGCCCGTGTTCGGCATCTGCTACGGGCAGCAGGCCATGGCGGTGCAGCTCGGCGGCGAGGTCGAGGGCGGGCATCATGCGGAGTTCGGCCGCGCCGAGATCGAGATCCTGGCCGAGAACCCGCTCTTCAAGGGCGTCTGGCATGTGGGCGAAAAATATCCCGTCTGGATGAGCCACGGCGACCGGGTCACCAAGCTGCCCGACGGCTTCCAGACCTACGCGATCTCGCCCAACGCCCCCTTCGCGGTGGTGGGCGACGAGGCGCGGCAGTTCTACGCCGTCCAGTTCCACCCGGAGGTCGCGCACACACCGCATGGCGCGCTCCTGATCCGCAACTTCGTGCGCGATATCGCGGGCTGCTCCGGCGACTGGACGATGCGGGCCTTCAAGGACGAGGCGATCGAGCGCATCCGGGCGCAGGTCGGCAAAGGCCGCGTGATCTGCGGTCTCTCGGGCGGCGTCGATTCCGCGGTGGCGGCCGTGCTGATCCACGAGGCGATCGGCGAGCAGCTGACCTGCGTGTTCGTCGACCATGGCCTCATGCGGGCGCACGAAGCCGAGCAGGTCGTGACCCTGTTCCGGGACAGCTACAACATCCCCCTCGTTCACGTGCAGGCCCAGGATCTCTTCATCGGGGCCCTGGAGGGGGTCTCGGACCCGGAGGTGAAGCGCAAGACCATCGGGAAGCTCTTCATCGAGGTGTTCGAGGAAGAGGCGAAGAAGATCGGCGGCGCCGATTTCCTGGCGCAGGGCACGCTCTATCCGGACGTGATCGAGAGCGTCTCCTTCACGGGCGGGCCGTCCGTGACGATCAAGAGCCATCACAATGTCGGCGGTCTCCCCGAGCGCATGAACATGAAGCTCGTGGAGCCCCTGCGCGAGCTCTTCAAGGACGAGGTGCGGGCGCTGGGGCGCGAGCTGGGCCTGCCGGACGCCTTCGTGGGCCGCCATCCCTTCCCGGGACCGGGCCTCGCGATCCGCGTCCCCGGCGAGATCACGCGGGAGAAGCTCGACATCCTGCGCAAGGCCGACGCGATCTATCTCGAGGAGATCCGCCTTGCGGGGCTCTACGACGAGATCTGGCAGGCCTTCGCGGTACTGTTGCCGGTGAAGACCGTGGGCGTCATGGGGGACGGGCGCACCTACGACCACGTCTGCGCACTTCGCGCCGTCACCTCGATCGACGGCATGACGGCGGATTTCTATCCGTTCGACATGAAGTTCCTGGGCCGTGTCGCCACCCGGATCATCAACGAGGTGAAGGGCATCAACCGCGTCACCTACGACATCACCTCGAAGCCGCCCGGCACGATCGAGTGGGAGTAATCCCCGACGCCCGCTTCAGGCGAATGTGAGGCTCCCGGATTCCGGGAGGTCCCGCTCCGAGCGGGGACGATTCTACTCGCTGCGGATCAGCCCGGTGGCCTGCAGCACCGCCGTGAGGCCGGCTTCTCCTTCGGAGACGCGGCCGGCACGCTGGACCGCCCTGAACACCCGTTCGGCATCCTCGTAGCGGCCGAGCTTGAGGTAGCTGTATCCGCGCAGGATCAGCAGATCGTTCTGCTCGGGTGCGAGACGCGTGCGGTCCTCGAGCGCGTTCACAGCCTCGACGTGCCGGCCGTCCCGGAACGCCGCGAGGGCGCGCTGCTGCAGGATCAGCGCCCCCACCTCGGCGTTGCGCTGACGGCTCTGGGGGGCATCCGTCGCGGCAACGGCGGCGTCGGCCGTCAGATCCTTGCGGAGAAAGGCAAGGGTCTTGCCGTAGGAGGCCTGCTGCCGCGTCCCCGCATCGCCGATCTCCAGCGCACGGTCGAAGGCGGGCACGGCCTGCAGCGGACGGTCCGCATCCATGAGGCACCACCCGAGGGTCAGGGCAGATTCGGCCGACAGGTTGTCGATCGGTTGAGCCGTGGTGCAGCGACCCTCCTGGAGCCGAATGGTCATGGGTCCGCTGGTGCGAGCGGTCCTGCGCCGCAGAGCAGGGCGCAGCGCATCCTGGGGAAGCGATCCCTCCTCCGCGTTGAGGCGAAGGGACGCGAAGTCGACCTTCACCGCGTCCGGCGGGTCGGTCTCGAATGCGAGGCTTCCAGTCACCTCGCCGGGTTCCTGGACCGCATTGACGGAGTTTGATCGTTTTCGGAAGGGTCTTGTCTCGTCGCAGCGGCTGCGGGTGGGCTCGCGGGGAGCCAGCACGGTGGCGAT
>JAESFH010000165.1_pt1 | contig 46643 bp, 42 predicted proteins | sample 9269381 | NCBI WGS metagenome assembly JAESFH01 (sample SAMN14504062, study PRJNA617094) | algae metagenome | isolation source: Aphanothece sp. CMT-3BRIN-NPC111 and co-occurring heterotrophs from well... | place: USA: Clark Mountains Wilderness, California | collected 2010-04-18
GAAAATGGCAAAACTTTTTGCCATTTGTAACTTTTTTACACCCGACCTCGCAGCATCATTGCCATTTCATTAGGAGTGGGGGACATTTCCAATGCCGTCTCTTCAGTAATGCGACCTTCCTGATATAAGTTAAACAAGGACTTATTCATGGTGATCATGCCGTCGAATTCGTTATCAGCCATCAGTGCTAAAATTTCGTCATTTTTGCCATCCCGGATGTAATCCTTGACAGTCTCAGTATTAATCAAAATGTCGTGATAAGCGGCACGCTTGCCATCAGTTGTACGGCACAGCCCTTGAGAAATAACTGCTACAAGAGATTCTGCTATTGCCACCCGCATCGCGGGCTGCTCCTCAGCAGCGTAAAGGTTAAGAATCCGCTCAATCGTTTTCACGGCGCTGTTAGTGTGCAGCGTCCCCATAACCAAGTGGCCGGTCTGAGCAGCTTTCAGAGCGGTGTTCACCGTTTCTTTATCTCGCATTTCCCCAATCAGAATGAGATCTGGGTCTTCCCGCAAAGCTGCTTTCAAGGCAGTGTCAAATTTGAGGGTATGCATACCCACTTCCCTGTGTTTGATTAGGGATTTACGGCTTTTGTGAATAAATTCAATTGGGTCCTCAATGGTGATGATGTGCTTGGGCATCTCTTTATTGATGTAGTCAACCATCGCCGCCATAGTAGTGGACTTACCGGAACCCGTAGGTCCTGTTACTAAAATCAAACCTTTATGGTAATGGCAAACATCCTTGAAGACTGGTGGCAAGCGTAACTGCTCCATAGTCAATATTTTCAGGGGGATTAATCGCAGAACCATAGCTGGGCCTGTGAGTGAGTCGAAGATATTTATCCGTACCCGAGCAAAGTCATATTGAGTGGCTCCATCAAAATCTAGGTGGTCTTGAAAGCGGCGGATTTCTTCATCAGTCAACACTTCGTGCAACCAGCTCATAAAGGTTGCATTATCTGTCACAGGATAATTTGTTGTTTCAATTTCGCCGCGATTGCGAAAGCGAGGAATCTCTCCTACACCGACGTGAACGTCAGAAAACCCTTTTTCATGAGCTTCAATTACAAGCTGCGCTAAAGTATGATGCCCTGGCGACGGACCGGCACCACGACCCGGCGTCCGAACCGCAGCTGGCGAAGCTGCTGGCGCACTAGGTCGCTGACCTGCTGCCGCCCCTGGGGGAGCTTTTGCACCAGGCGGTGGGGCTACCGCTGCATTAGAACGAGCTGCAAAAGGCATTTGCATGGTTGGCGGAGCCGTTCGGTTAGCGGCGGCAGAACCATCACCATTAAGCGGAGGTCTGGGCGGTGGCCCTGGTGGAACACGGGGTGGAGGCGGTGGTGAAGCAGGCGGACGTTGTGGTTCTAGCATATGGAACTACCAGTGGTAGATGAGACTGATTCTACAAACTTTTTTTCTAGTGTTCCCAGAGCGAGGGAACTAATATCAGTAACTCAAAACAATACTCAATCTACTTTCAGAATGAAGCAAAGAAGCTAAGGGCTTAGAAGGCAACAGGTTGCAACTGATTTGCCAGCGATACTGGCAGACAAAATTCTGAGAAGAGTATCAGCTAATCTTAAGAAATGTTAAGCGAGGCACACTCGAATAGGTTCATTGACAACTTCCTTAGTCAGTGTAGCGATCGCATCTTGTAGTAGAACAAGCTGAATAGAAAGGCTTATAGCTAGCTATATCTTTTGGAGGATTGATCTTTTATTAACATCTATGTATGTAGGCATAGTAAAATTCCTTATTCATAAATACCCGTTCCTAAGTGTAAATTTTGTTGAAGATATGCTCATCTTATCTAGAAAGATTATTTATACTGATTTGCAACATGCTCAATCTGGACGGGTTGAGCAACGGACTTTTTCTATTTTCAATTTCTTTTTAACTCTGGAAGGAAAAAACATGGAATTAACTCAAAGCAACAGCTTAGGAAAACTTTACTCTTTGTCGATGGTCAAAAGCTTTTTGATATGGACTTTTGCACTGGCAGTTTGCTTGCTGGTCGTAGGGTTTCCATTGGTTGTCTTAATGGTTACCGTGGGAGCTTTACTGGCTATTGTCTTGCAATCAGTTCTGCCTATTAGTGCCGTTTTGTTGGTGGCGGGCGGTTTAATTGGGGTGAATGTTTTAGCAGTCGTCGTGGGTGCGGCGGTATTAACCTTAAAGGGTGTTCATCCCCACGAAGTCCGTTGGTTGAGCTGGCTGCATGGTGAAGCCGATGCGCTGCATACTTCTGTTTATGCGGCTTGTCCTCTTACCTGCGATCTGGATTTATAATTGGCTTCTCAACGAGCGACTTAACCCAGTTTGCTGGATAAAAGCCCTGCTGCCCGGTAGAAGCCGGGTTTTTTCATGCGTAAATTTATCGAATTAAAGCTATAGGATAGGTAGAGACGTTCGCTGAGATCTTAGAGCGAACGTCTTGCCTGTTGCGGTATCGTGTTGCTCTGTTCTGGTATCGCTTATATTGTTATTTGCAATTAAACTAAATTTTCATGCCCACGTCTCCAATCCGAGTTTGCATTACACTGGGAACTCGCCCTGAAGCGATTAAACTGGCACCAGTTATCCAACAGTTCCAGCGCGAGAGTACATTTGACACCCACGTAATTTTGACCGGCCAGCATCGGGAAATGGTCGAGCAGGTGATGCAGCTGTTCGGTTTGAGTGCCGACCAAAACTTAGAAATTATGCAGCATCAGCAAACTTTGACGGATATTACCTGGCGTAGTTTGCAAGGGCTGGAAACAGTATTTAAGCAGCTTCAACCCCAGCTAGTATTGGTGCAGGGAGATACGACAACGGCTTTTGCGGCATCCTTGGCAGCGTTTTACCAAAAGATACCCGTAGGTCATGTGGAAGCAGGTTTACGCACAGACGATCTATTTAATCCCTATCCGGAGGAAGCCAATAGGCGTTTAATTTCCCAGCTGACGCAGTTAAATTTTGCGCCAACTTCACTAGCAGTAGAACACCTACAACGCTCCGGCGTCACTGGTGCAATTCACCAAACTGGCAATACAGTAATTGACGCCCTGCTTTCCGTGGCAAAGCTCCAGCCTGAGTGCAATATTCATGGTTTGGACTGGGGGCAGTACCGTACACTACTGGCAACAGTTCATCGTCGGGAGAATTGGGGAGAACCCCTACAAGATATTGCGGAGGGATTTCGCCTGGTTTTAGATAAGTTCCCAGATACAGCTTTGTTATTACCCCTGCATCGTAATCCTACGGTAAGAGAACCACTACAAAAGTATTTAGGCAACCACCCTAGAGTTTTCTTAACCGAGCCTTTGGATTACGCGGAACTGGTGGGAGCGATTCAACGATGCTATCTATTGTTGACAGATTCCGGGGGATTACAAGAGGAAGCACCGAGTTTGGGTAAGCCGGTGCTGGTGTTGCGCGAAACAACGGAACGCCCGGAAGCGATCACGGCCGGTACCGCAAAACTTGTAGGCACAAATTCAGATCAGATTGCAACGGCAGCAAGCCAGTTACTAAGTGATGCCGCTGCCTATGAGACAATGTCAACTGCGATTAATCCTTTTGGGGATGGTCACGCGGCAGAAAGAATTTTACAAATTGTCAAGAAACACTTTAGCTAGACCAAATTGGTGTAGGTTACCAATTTGAATAAATTTCTAAATTTATCCTAGCTGATTAACTTTTTGTAACAAAAGTACATGACGATGGTCTGATATCAATTCCGGCGGCGCCGGAATTGATATTAGCAGCATTTTCAGCGCCAAATGTTCTTTGAGCATATTCTTTGGCATTGCATCCAAGACGCGCCTGTTCTTCAGGGTGACGGTACAAATATTCAATCGCCTCTTTGTACTCCAACTCGGTGTTAACAATCAAGCCAGTATGATTGTGCATTACAGTCCGTTGCGCGCTCCCATAGGGGAAAATTACGGGCGGCACTCCTGCATAAGTGACTTCTTGCAAAACCAACTCGGCAGTTGAATAGTTACCTTCGCAAAGGGGGTAGCCAAAAACATCCAGCGTTTCGATAACTGACTTGATATCTTCAACATAGCCACGAAAGTCGAATGTTTCGGTTACCCCTAATTTTTGAGCCTGCTGTTTCAACAAATCGTAGTTATCTTCCCGACCGCACACTATAAACTGGACATCAGGAATGTCAATCATAGCGCTCATCGCTACATAATTCGGGTGCATCTTGAGAAAATGAACTGTCCCGATATAACCGACATTGAATGTATTGGGCGCTTTTGACCGTACACACGAAACTCTAGCTAAGTCAGCAGCATCATAAACCATGCCAGTTTTTTTTACTTAACCTCTGCTGGCAGATTTTGAAATACGGAAAGCTCATACAAATACGGGCTAGATGGTAAAGTAAAATCCGAGTTAGTTGCTTACAATATGATTTTAAAAAGGGCGGATATATTGATCCGCCCCTGAGAATGATATTGATAGCCAATATTAAGGATGCTTAGCGATCGCTTATCGCTGGTGCCCGAAAAGACAATATTGGTTCATGCCCCAATGCCAAAGGCGGTGCAGAGGTCGGCCGCTGTTGTGCCAACGTTGGCACCGAGTCACGCAGCCGCGCCGTTAACTGCAAAGTTGTTGCATCGTAAATCTGAGTCAGCATTTTGGGATACAGACCAATGCCAATAATCGGCACTAAGAGACAGGCAATGATAAACACCTCTCTTGGTTCCGCGTCTATTAAGGCTTCGTGTTTGACTAACTCTTTGTTTTCCGGACCGTAGCAAATTTCCCGCAGCATCGATAGCAGGTAAATGGGCGTCAAAATCACCCCAACTGCCGCCAAGAAGACCACCACTACCTTAAACGTTGGGTTATAAGCATCACTGCTGGCAAAGCCCACAAATACCATCAACTCTGCCACAAACCCACTCATCCCCGGCAAAGCTAAAGAAGCTAGCGAACAAGTCGTCCACATGGCAAACATCTTCTTCATCTTCTGACCGATGCCACCCATTTCATCCAATATCAAGGTGTGCGTTCGGTCGTAAGTAGCCCCCACGAGGAAGAACAAACTCGCCCCAATTAAACCGTGAGAAACCATTTGCACCACGGCACCACTCAAGCCCAAATCGGTAAATGAGGCAATGCCAATGAGTACAAACCCCATATGGGAAATCGAAGAGTAGGCAATTTTACGCTTGAGACTACGCTGGGCAAAGGAGGTTAGGGCGGCATAGATAATGTTGGTAACGCCCAAAATCACTAACACTGGCGCAAATACCGCATGGGCATCTGGAAGCATACCAGCGTTCATGCGAACCAAGGCATATCCCCCCATTTTGAGCAGAATGCCCGCCAGCAACATATGCACCGGGGCTGTTGCTTCACCGTGGGCATCCGGCAGCCAAGTATGCAGCGGAATAATCGGAAGCTTGACCCCGTAAGCAATTAAAAACCCAGCGTAGATCCAGAGTTGGAAGTTGAGGGCGTAGTCTTTGGCGGCAAGTGCTCTCATATCGAACGTCACCGTATCGCCGTAGAATCCCATTGCCAAAGCTGCTAGCAAAATAAACAGCGATCCCCCAGCGGTGTAAAGGATGAATTTGGTAGAGGCGTAGAGACGTTTTTTCCCTCCCCAAATTGCCAGCAACAGGTACACCGGAATCAGTTCTAGTTCCCATACCAGGAAAAACAACAGCATATCCTGGACAGCGAATACAGCAATCTGACCGCCATACATCGCCAGCATTAAAAAGTAAAACAGCTTTGGCTTGAGCGTCACCGGCCAAGCCGCCAGAATTGCTAGCGTTGTAATGAAGCCAGTGAGTAACACTAGCGGCATTGACAGCCCATCAACCCCCACCGACCACTTGAGATCGATCTGGGGCACCCAAGTGTAACTTTCTACCAGTTGAAGACCAGGGTTTGCAAAGTCATACTGGGTATAGAAAGCGATAACAATCAGTGCAAAATCAATCAGCCCGACGATTAGGGCGTACCAGCGCTCCCAAAGTCCTTTTTTTTCTGGCAACAGCGGTATAAACAGGGATGCCACTATTGGGAATAGAATAATCGTCGTCAGCCAAGGAAAATTAGCTGTGTTCATTGCGATCTTTAAGGAATCAGTACGTCTTTAATCTTTTAGGTATCAGCTTCGAGCAAGTTTTGTAATTGAGTGCCTATTATTAGGCTTTCTTTTAGACTCTAGCTGCTGTTTGCTACAGAGGCGTTCGCGTAGCGTGCCGTAGGCATATCGCTCCTGAAGATATGCCTTAACTGCCTGCATTCCTTGCTCAACAATCTCAGGTGGGGGCGCAATCAGCGGATTTTTCTCAAATCTAGCCTTCTTAGGTTAGTCAGTTGAGCAATTTCTGGTGGCAATGTTGTCAGTATTTTTTCGTTGTTCATGGGTAAACTGACACAACCATTAAGCTCATCCACACAGATGAATTCTTGGGATTTCGTGTTAGTTGTTAGTTGAATTTTTTACTAACAACTAAAGGCCGGCGATTTATCCTCATTCTTAGAAGAAAGAAGCATTTGCGCCGCCCACTTCGCTAAACTATCCCGCTAACTGTACTCGTAGTATAGAGGGAACCTTGAGTAATATGAAGCATGAACATTTAAATTTTGAATAGTTCACACTTCATATTTTCTTCAAGTTACGCCAAACACAATCACTAACCCTAGCACTGCCGCAAAAACAATTAAGGCATAAAATTGGGCGCGACCTGTCTCGAAGTATTTTAAGCCCTCACCACTCAAGACAGTAATAAAGCCTGTGAGGTTGACTGCACCATCGACCACCCGATAGTCCACTTCCATAACTGCCCTTGCCAAGCGGCGACTACCCCTAACGAATAGGGCATGGTAGATGTCGTCAAAGTACCACTTGTTGAGAGAAAGCTTGTACAGTGGTTGGATTTTTTGCGCGATCGCACTTGGGTCAATCTTGCCCCTCAAATACATCAGCGAAGCCAGAGTAATTCCAATCAAGGCAATTCCCACTGAACTCCCCCCCATGACGAGAAATTCCGTCCAGTTAAACGCCTCTGCCTCTGACAACACTTCTATAACGGCTTCTCCCGAGGGATGAATGAACTCCTCAAAGTAGTTGTTAAAGGGTGTCCCCACTAAACCAATTAGTGCCGATGGAACTGCCAGGATGAGCAGCGGCAGCGTCATTGTTAAAGGCGACTCGTGGGGATGTTCGCTGTGACCAGCATGAGGATCGAGATGTTCGTGGTCTCCTGCCTTTAACTCTCTAATATCCATTGCACCAGGGCCGAAGGCTAGCTGACTATCGGGAGAGCCAGCTTCTAGTAAAAGTTTCTGGCGGATTTGGGTATCATTACCCCGGAATTTGCCTTCAAACGTCCTGAAATACATTCGGAACATATAAAAGGCAGTGATCCCAGCAGTTAGCCAGCCAATTGCCCAAAGAGCTGGGTTGGCTGCAAACGTAGAACCCAAAATCTCATCTTTAGACCAAAAACCAGCAAAAGGAGGAATCCCGCTGATCGCCAAGGTTCCCACTAAAAAGGTTAAGGCAGTGAGCGGCATATACTTCCGCAGACCCCCCATCATCCGCATATCCTGCGCTAATGCGGGGTCGTGGCCAACCACCTCTTCCATGCCGTGAATCACAGAACCAGAACCCAAAAACAGCATTGCCTTGAAATAGGCGTGGGTCATCAGGTGGAATAGTCCAGCACTGTAGGCACCAACACCCATTGCCATCACCATATAGCCCAGCTGGGAAATGGTGGAGTAGGCTAAACCCTTCTTAATATCGTTTTGGGTAATGGCAATTGTTGCACCCAAAAAGGCCGTAAAGGCTCCTGTCCAGGCAATAACGGTCATTGCCATGGGGATGCCTTCAAAAACAGGATACATCCGCGCAATCAGGAAAACACCCGCTGCTACCATTGTCGCGGCATGAATCAAAGCCGAGATGGGAGTCGGACCTTCCATCGCATCTGGTAGCCAGACGTGCAGGGGGAATTGAGCGGATTTCGCCGCTGGTCCCATAAAGACTAAAATTGCGAACAAACCAGCAAGCGCCCCGCTGATGTAACCTTGTTCCACCAAGGCTTGCAGGTGGGCACCCATGGCATCAAACTCAAAGCTGCCGGTAGCCCAATACAGCCCTAGAATCCCCAACAGCAGACCAAAGTCACCTACACGGTTAACAACAAACGCTTTCTGACAAGCGTCTGCTGCCGCCTTGCGGTCATACCAGAAGCCGACCAGCAAGTAAGAACACATGCCGACCAGTTCCCAGAAAATATAAACCTGCACTAAGTTGGGGCTGACTACTAGACCCAACATCGAGGAGCTAAACAAGCTTAGATAGGCATAGAAGCGTACATACCCTGGATCGTGAGCCATGTAGCCATCGGTGTAGATCATCACCAGAAAGGCAACAGTCGTCACGATGACTAGCATCAGAGCCGTCAAATGGTCAATCGTGTAGCCCATTTTCAAGTGAAAATTCCCAGCTGCTGCCCATTCGAACGTGCGAATATAGGGAGCATGACCGTGAATTTGGCTCCAGAGTAAGGCAAAGGATAAGCCCATTGCCGCCCCTAGTAGGGAAACTATAAAAGCAGCGTTTAACTGCCGCAAGTTGTTGGTAAATCGATTAAGCGAGATTAGCCCCAAGCCGACCAGCATCGCCCCAGCTAGCGGTAGGACTGGGATCAGCCAGGCATACTGATAGAGTGGTTCCATCACTGACGCCTACTTTATATTTCTTTACTCATTTGCCAAGACCGTTTACATTGTGACATATACTTTACTGAAAAGTATTTATAACTAAGAGTCAGAAACAACATATAGCTCAAATAGCTCTAAATAAACCTACCGATAGAGAAGGGCATTGGGTTCTCTACCGGTAGGTCAATAATGAATCTAGCTCAGTACTTACGCCTAAAGCAGGTTGTCAGCCAAATGGGATTATAGAGGGAAAGGAAACTTTCCCTCTATAATCCCATTTGGCTCTATTGAAATCCGTAAGTACTATTTCAGTTCGGCGATAAGTTCTGATTGCAAAGAGCGAGCAACCCTAAGGACTTTTAGACAAAGCCGTACCCCATCTCCCTCTAGGCATAAGTTGCCAAGGAACTTACCATAAGGTTGTCCAGCGCCCTTTGCAAATCATCCCGCCCGTGAAAGCCTTCAAGCCGATGAACGACTTTGCCACGCTCAAACAAAATCAGCGTCGGCAAGCTTCTCAGGCGATAAGTACTTGCCAGTTTCAAATTTTCATCAGCATTAATTCCTACTAATTTGACTTGTTCACCCCATTCCGCTTGAAATCGCATCAATTGCGGGTTGATCAGCCGACATAGCCCACACCAAGGTGCCCCAAAATTAACCAGGACTAAGGTGGAAGATTCTAAAACTTCTTGTGTAAACGTCCGCTCGCTAACAGACAGTATCATGATCCCTCAATATTTATGCGATCTTACTATTGACACTCAGCCAAAATGACGAATCTTCAAAATCAAGGATGAAGGATGAGCTTCAGCCTCTATTTTTCAGCATCCATCCCTTTAACTGATAACTGTTTGGGATCATGCTACATCCAATTGGGATCGTCTGATAGCCCGATCTCTATAAAGAGTGTTTGCGGCTACCATCTGACACTGGCAGTCGCCCGTAGCAAAAAAGGATGCGCCCACCACAGCAGCCAGATGAAACCGGCAACACCCAGATAAGCAGGACGGATAAGTTCTTGCCAATTGAGGGTTTGACGCCCTTGAAGAATTGCCAAAAATGGCAGCACCGATGTCCTAGATCTCGCCGCTTCAAAAGCTTCACCATAGCGAGCTAAAAGACGCTTGTCGCCATGCCAAACGGCAAACAGATGGTGCAACACTAAGCCGATGGAGGTAAGCAGGGTGAAGGTAGTACCAATCCACATAGTGTGAGCAATACACCAAATCACCTGCCCCACCATTTGGGGATGCCGGGTGATGCGAATGATACCTGTTTCATATAGATGGACTTGTGGCTTCTGGATGGCAGCAATTTCTAGAAGGTTAAAAGTTGCTGGGTAAAGAAACAGGAAGGAAATCGCCGAGAGTATCCACACGAGCGATCGCACACCAGGGACACCCTGAACCTGCCACAACTGTAAACCATCGTAGCGGTGGTTAAAGAAGTAGATAATCAGGACAACAGCCAGTGGAATGCTGACTAAAGCAAACAGAACTCGGTACAGTCGCGGGCCGATTTGTTTCTCTCCCCAAGGTCGTAGGGCTGCTAAACCGCTGTGAGCGATCGCAAAACCAACTAACAACCCCAACATCATTAAGTGGCTAGGAGTAAGCCAAGCGTAAAAATTCATAATTTCTAGTAAATTCTAGTACGGTCCATAACACAATCATGGGGGGGGACTTGCTCCCTTGTTGTGTTACTGTCGATGTCAGCAGAGGCTTCACAACACTCATGGGCGATGAATTGCTTGAGTCACACCCGATCTCATACTGGTTGGTTGCCTCAGTCGCTCTTTCCCTTTCAGGTAAAGCCCCTATGTCTGACCTTCCTTTCACTTTAGATCAGTTGCGTATTCTCAAAGCCATCGCCGCTGAGGGAAGTTTTAAACGTGCTGCCGATAGCCTCTACGTCTCACAACCGGCTGTTAGCTTGCAAGTGCAAAACTTAGAGCGGCAGTTGGATGTGCCGTTGTTCGATCGGGGGGGCCGGCGTGCCCAATTAACAGAAGCCGGTCACTTACTTCTCAGTTATGGAGAAAAAATTCTCAGCCTTTGCCAGGAAACCTGCCGCGCCATCGAAGATCTGCAAAATCTCCAAGGCGGCACCTTGATTGTTGGTGCTTCTCAAACAACCGGGACTTATTTGCTACCCCGGATGATTGGGATGTTTAGACAGCACTATCCTGATGTAGCAGTACAATTACACGTTCACTCGACGCGCCGCACGGCCTGGAGTGTAGCGAATGGTCAAGTTGACCTAGCAATCATTGGCGGTGAAGTTCCCGCTGAACTGCACGAAGCCTTAGACATTATTCCCTATGCCGAAGATGAGTTAGCACTGATATTGCCCAGCCTTCATACCTTTGCGAAAACCGAGACCATCCAAAAAGAAGACCTTTATAAACTACAGTTTATTGCCTTAGATTCTCAATCTACTATCCGCAAGGTAATAGACCAAGTGCTAGCTCGCTGCGGCATTGATAGCAAGCGTCTTAAAGTTGAAATGGAACTCAACTCGATTGAAGCAATTAAAAATGCCGTACAGGCAGGGCTTGGGGCGGCGTTTGTATCTCTTTCTGCGATAGAGAAAGAGTTACAGATGGGCATTCTCCACCGTGCCAAAATTGACGAGGTGGTGGTTAAGCGAATACTGTCAGTAATAGTTAACCCCAACCGCTATCGCTCTAAGGCTGCCGAAGCTTTTAGCAGCGAAATTTTGCCCCAATTCGCCACCCCAGGATGGAAACATGAGTTAGTAGAGCCATCATCGCTGAAAGCGGAAGCTTTAAACGCAGCTGCTCCTAACTCTGCTGGCAGTTAATCAGAGAGTTATGAGTGTTGAGGGTTGAGGGTTGAGTTAAAAAGAAGTTTTTAATTTTCAATTCAAAGCTTAAAACTCAAAACTTAAAACTTAAAACTCAAAACTATTCTTATGTAATAACGATTGACTCGTCATGGAAATTCAGTGTACCCGTACCGGCTGCCCTCGCCCCCAGAATTTTTTTGCCGACCTGGATGACAACGCTATCCTGAAAACGGTGCAGCAGAAGTATTGCATCACCTGTGGAATGCCACTGATTTTAGTAGGTCGGTATCTGCCTTTAAGGTTGTTAGGACGAGGAGGATTCGGAGCGGCATTCCTGGCGCGCGATCGCTATACTCCAGCTATGCGTCGGTGTGTAGTAAAACAATTTCAGCCATCTGGGGATCTGACGTTGCAGCAGCTACAAATCGCCCAAAATCTTTTTGAACGGGAAGGGGAAGTTCTAGAACAACTCGGTACTCATCCTCAAATTCCTGACTTGTTTGCTTTCTTTGAAATTAGTGTCCCCAGCCTCCAAGGTGGTAAACCAGACCAGTTTTTCTATCTGGTGCAGGAATTTATTGACGGACAAAATTTAGAAGAGGAACTAGCTCAAAAAGGAAAGCTTTCGGAAAACGAAGTTGTGGCGGTGCTGCGGGAACTGCTCTCAATACTGAAGTTTGTCCATGAAAATGGCTCTATTCACCGAGATATCAAACCCTCTAATATCATGCGTCATCAAAATGGGCGGCTTTATTTATTGGATTTTGGAGCGGTTAAGAAAGCAGCAGCAGGGGCAGCAGCCGCGAGATCGACGGGTATTTATTCAATGGGCTTTGCGCCGCCAGAGCAGATGTCTGGGGGTCAAGTTTACCCATCAACTGATTTGTATGCTTTAGCGGTAACGTGCATAGAGTTGCTTACCGGAAAGCAACCCACAGAGTTATTTGATGCTTACAACAATCAGTGGAACTGGAGAAACGATGCTCAAGTGAGCGCTCATCTCGCCGCTATTTTAGATCGAATGCTTCTGGCAGCGCCCAATCAGCGCTTTCAGTCGGCTCAAGAGGTACTCGACGCCCTTGCCCTGAATACAAAAGCACCCTCACCTATCCCCCAGGTGATACCAACCCCAGCATCCACTCATGTAGTAGCCCCCTCTGCTTCAGCAAGTGGAAACAAAGGTGGAATGCCTGTGCCACAAGCCCCCCAGCCCCCACAACCCCCAGCCGTCAATCCCCAAACACCATCAAAATCGTCATTTTCTACTTTGGAGTTATTAAGCGGTGCAGCTTTTACTGGATTTGAAGCCGGATTACTGTTTATCGCCCTTAGAAGTCTGCTGAACTCACCGGGAATTAGCATAGGAATATGGGGCATGATTTTGGGCGGTCTAATTTTTGCCCAATTCCGTCACATCATTGAAAAATTCGATTTGGTAATTATTGCTGGAATAACGCTAGCAGTTATTTGGTTTGTCCCAGCTTTGCATCAAGGCTTTGACAAACAGGATCTCATTGTAGTATCGATTTTGGCTGGAGCAAGTGCGATCGCAGTTACAGCCTTGTTCCGCCTAATTTATAAATTACTTTCTAATATTCTTTAAAATATCCCAGCGCAGTTGGTGGCTTCATGTCTCAGAAAAACGAAACTACCGTTCTTGTTTTGGCTCTACTGATAACACTGGGGTTAGTAGGGGCTGGTATTTGGTGGTTTATCACTAAGTCTGGAATCAGAGGTGATTATAGCAATCCAGTTAATGTTAATTCAAATTCCCCCCAAGACCGTATCAGTGTTGGAGAGAAAATTTTAATTACTCCAGAAAGCCAACCAGCAAAAAGGGCAGGTGTAGAAGCTTTAGCCACTGGCAACTACAATTCAGCGGTTTCTAATTTGGAATCAGCCTTGCAAGCGAATCGCAACGCTCCAGAGACACTGATTTTTCTCAACAACGCGCGAATTGAGAATAAAAAAAGCTACACTCTTGCTGTCTCCGTGCCAATTGGTAACGATATCAACGGCTCTTTGGAAATTTTACGGGGAGTCGCTCAAGCCCAGAATGAAATTAATCAAGCTGGGGGAATTAACAAAGTACCTATAAAAATTGCGATCGCCAATGACGACAATAACCCAGAAATTGCCAAACAGATTGCCGCCGAGTTGGTAAAAAAATCAGATGTATTGGGTGTCATTGGTCCTTTTGCTAGCGATGCCACCCTAGCGGCTGGCAGCGTGTTTCAATCTGGACAGTTGGTAGCTATTTCCCCCACTAGTACGTCAGTTAAACTTTCAGGCTTCAGCCGCTACATCTTTCGTACTGTTCCCAGTGATTATGTAGCTGCGAGGGCATTAGCTAATTATACGGTGGCGAAGTTGCAGCGGCAAAATGCAGCGGTTTTCTTTAATTCTCAAAGTTCCTATAGCCAATCTCTCAAGTCGGAATTTGTCACCGCTGTTTCTTTGGGAGGCGGACAAGTATCAAGCGAGTTTGACTTGTCTAATTCAGATTTTAGTGCTGCTAAAAGTGTGGAACAGGCGGTTAAGCAAGGGGCACAAGTGTTAATGCTAGCAACTAACGCAAGTGTCCTTGATAAAGGTTTACAGGTTGTTCAAGTTAATCGTAAACGCTTGCCTTTGCTGGCGGGCGATGATGTTTATACACCTAAGACTTTGGAAGTAGGTGGAGATGCCGCTGTTGGCATGGTTGTAGCAGTTCCTTGGCACATTGACGCGGCTCCACAATCAACTTTTAAGAGCCAGTCTAGACAGCTGTGGGGGGGTGAGGTGAACTGGCGAACTGCCTTAGCTTATGATGCAGCAAAAGCTTTAATAGCGGCGTTACAGCGCAATCCTACTCGCAGCGGAGTCCAACAAGCTCTTTCGGCACCCGACTTTTCCACGACTGGTGCATCTGGGTTGGTTCGGTTTCTGCCATCAGGCGATCGCAATGCTACAGTCCAATTAGTAAAAATTGTTCCAGGTAGTCGCTCTGGAACTGGCTACGATTTCACGCCAGTATCACAACGGTAATAATCATCGGCTGTTATTCATTACTGAAATACCTATAACTCTATACTAATCGTTGAACAATCAACATAGAAGCGGCTCATGTCTCAAAAAAATGAAACGACAGTTTTAGTTTTAGCCCTACTAATTACAGTTGCATTAATAGCCGGTGGTTATTGGTGGTTTACTAAACGCTCTGGTGTTGATATCGGAAGTTTAGGTAAACCTAATTCAAATAATTCTAGTTCCCCAGCACAAAATAACCAGTCTACTCAACCGCCACAATCAACAGGTGAAAATTTTGCTCAGCTGCAAAACGTCCCCTCTGGACTATTTAACTATGGTGGTAGTACCTCTTGGGCACCAATTAGACTTGCAGTAGACCCAGCAATTCAAGTAGCACGACCTGAGTTTCGGCTGCGTTATGTTCAGCCCAGTGGCGTTGCCGCCAGTTCTGGCGCTGGCATTAAGATGTTAATAGATGGCAGGTTAACATTTTCCCAATCTTCACGACCTATTTTAGACTCAGAATATCAGCAGGCACAGCAACGCGGTTTTAGTTTACAACAAATTCCCATTGCTCTTGATGGTTTAGCAGTAGCAGTTAACCCAAACCTGAATATCCCAGGTTTGACATTAGAGCAACTCAAATCTATTTACACTGGAAAAACGCTTAACTGGAAAGAACTTGGTGGCCCAGACGTGCCAATTAAACCTTTCTCACGTCCCCTTCAAGCTGGTGGCACAGTAGAATTATTTGTTGAAGAAATTTTAGGTGGTTCTGGTCAAAAGTTCAGTTCCAATGTGGAATTTGTGCCGACTACAACACAAGCTTTGAGTAAACTAGCTGGTAGTCTCGGTGGAATTTACTTTGCCTCAGCGCCAGAGGTTGTCCCGCAATGTACAGTTAAACCTTTACCTCTGGGTCGTGAAGCTGGTAAATTTGTACCTCCCTATCAAGAACCTTTTGTTCCTCTTCAAAACTGCCCTGGAAAACGCAACCAGCTAAATATTGATGCCTTCCAAAACGGTCAGTACCCTATTACCCGCAATTTATTTGTAGTGCTTAAACAAAATGGTCAAAGTGATGAGCAAGCAGGAAAAGCCTATGCTAACTTGCTGTTAACTAGCCAGGGGCAAGAACTCATTAGTAAGGCTGGATTTGTGAAAATTCGTTAATTAACAGCAGGGGAGTGCGATCACCAATCTGCTGCTGTACATTTAATTTGTATAATCTATACGGCTGCTTTTTGTTAGATGTCATAGCAAATCTGGGTTTGGTATCCTCTTTTTGAACAACCCGCGCAATGCTTTGTAGAGACGTTCCGCCGGAACGTCTCTACGACTTCTCAGAAGAAGCGGGCTAAGTCTGCAAAGCCGTACAAGCTGATAATTAGCAACAGCACTGCTGTAATTTGCGTCAATCGCTGCTGGTGGGAGGGCAGGAACGCTTCCCGCACTAAGATGGATATCGAAGCCCCGACAACGTAGCTCAAGCCCAGCACTAAGTAGGGCCATTTGTCTGTTCCTCCCGCAACTAGCAACATTACCATTGCCAGAGATAACATCAGTAACTCAATGAACCGAGGGGAATTGTATTGCCTAGAAATAATAAAAGTGCGCCACCAAAAGTGTAAAATTCTCATGGCATTATCAGGATCTTGAGACAATTATAAAATAGCCTAAAGCAGCAGCTGAAAACTACCTACGGCTAGGGTTACCCTGCGCTATAGGTTAGGATAATTGCGGATTATTGTACTGCTGCAAGTAAGCCAAAGCTTCGCTCGTCTCAACTTGGGGAAATTCGACATAAAAGCGGCTGACGCTGAGAAACGGATGAGGCATTTCTAAGACGATGACGCGATCGCCCCATTCCTGTAGCGAGGTCATTAATTCAGCTGGTGCTACTGGCGCACTAATCCAAACCTGGGCGGGATTTTGGGCTTTTAAGGCTTGCACTGCTACTGCCATCGTCATCCCTGTAGCAATACCATCGTCCACTAAAATGGCAATAGCACCCTCAGGGCTAATCTGTGGGCAGCTGGGGGAAAATTTAGCCAGCTGCGCTTGAGCTTTTTCTTGGGCTTCTAGCAACGCTGTCTCCCGCAGACTTTGTTGGCTTTTACGGAATGGCTTTGGATCTGCCCAGAGAACGTGTCCATCTGCCGTCACAGCCCCGATTGCCAGTTCTGGATTTTGAGGCTTTGTTATTTTTTTTGCTACCACAATATCTAAAGGGCAACCCAAAATTCGTGCGATCGGCACTGCTACTGGAATTCCGCCTCTGGGTAGAGCATAAACAATTGGTTGAGCAGAAACACCCTCAGTCTTTAGCTGAGCAAGCTCACGGAGAATAAACTGTGCTAGCTGCTCACCGGCATTAATGCGATCGCTAAACAGCGGGATAGATGACATAGCTTCCTCTGGCATTTGGCAGCCCGATTGCCTCCATGATGACGGATTTTAATGGTGAAACCTACCTTACAGTTACCAGTGTCACCGACACGGATTGCTATCAGCTAGTTGTTGATAGGATTATTAGGATTATTTTGTAGCAGGATAGACACTCCCCCAGCTTTATGCCCAACCAAGACCAACTCAGCCTCTTTGATGACTCAACCCTTGGTCAACCTGAGCCAGCGGCGGCTACAGCGCCAGATTTGATTCCTACGGATGCCAAAATCCCCATTCCTCCCGGCACCTATCAAACAATGAACCAGCTAGCAGAACACTGCAATAGCTGTCATCGCTGCGATTTGGGTAATAGCAGGACTCATGCAGTCATTGGACGCGGCAATCTCCAGGCACCTATTTTGATTGTGGGGGAAGGGCCCGGTCAAAATGAAGATGAAACCGGGTTGCCATTTGTTGGGAAATCTGGGCAACTTTTAGAGAAAATCCTGGCCTCTGTAAATCTGAATACTGAACGGGATGTCTACATTGCCAACATGGTGAAGTGCCGTCCACCCAGCAACCGTCTTCCCACACCTAACGAAATTGCCGCTTGCAAACCTTACCTGTTAGAACAGATTCGCATGGTAGATCCAAAAATTATTCTCCTGACAGGTGCCACAGCAGTGCGCGGCATAACTGGCGATAAACGAGGCATTACTAAAATTAGAGGAACTTGGATAGAGTGGGAAGGGCGTCTGTGTATGCCTATTTTTCACCCAGCTTATTTGTTACGTAACCCATCCCGTGAGCCTGGAGCGCCTAAATGGTTAATGTGGCAAGATATGCAGGCAGTGCGTGACAAGTTAGATGAAATAAGCAAGTGAACCACCCACAACTCACCCGGAGGACTCAATTAAGATAATTTAGTTATCAAGCGGGTGATCGGATTCGAACCGACGACAGTCTGCTTGGGAAGCAGATGCTCTACCGCTGAACTACACCCGCAGTTAAATTCCAACTATCAGCTGGTCGATCGCTAATTGCTGAGTACCCATTATATAACTATATTCACCTAAATGAAATTATGAACTGGTGGCAGAAACTTAAGAAGAATACGCTAGCTCGCTTGGGCGCTTTGTTGCTGTTAGTTTTCTACCTGAGCGTTATAGCAGCTGATTTTGTTGCCCCTTATGACCCCTATGCCTCGCAGCCAGATGGATCGCTGCTGCCTCCAACGCAGATTTACTGGCGTAATCCAGCAGGGCAGTTCGATCCTCACATCTATCCCACGACACAGGGCCCCACAGATTTACAAACAGGCGATCGCAAACTGAACGTTGATCGACAAAAACCTTCGCCACTACGTCTGTTTGTTCAGGGTTCCGCCTACAAGCTATTTCAAATTAAACTGCCACTACCCAAGTGGGAAAAGGGGAAACAACAGAAATGGGATCAGGTGGAACTCTTCGGAGGGATACCTTCCAACTGGCACCTTTTTGGCACTACTGGAGAAGGTAAATTTAATCTTTTAGGCACAGATGAGCAAGCCCGCGACCAATTTAGTCGCCTAGTGCATGGTGGCAGAATCAGCCTCAGTATTGGTTTAGTAGGTATTGCCATTTCCTTTCCCTTAGGGATGTTGGTAGGCGGGATTTCCGGCTACTTTGGGGGCTGGATTGATGCTGCCTTGATGCGCCTGGTAGAAGTGCTGATGACGATTCCCAGCATCTATCTACTAGTTGCTCTGGCAGCTGTACTGCCTCCAGGGCTAAGCACTGGAGAACGATTTTTGTTGATTGTGCTGATTACCTCATTCATAGGCTGGGCAGGGCTGGCACGGGTAATTCGCGGACAGGTTTTATCAATTAAAGAGCGGGAGTTTGTGCAAGCAGCACGAGCGATGGGTGCTAAACCTCTTTACATCATCATTCGCCATGTTTTGCCTCAGACTGCTACTTATATGATTATTTCTGCAACCCTGGCGGTTCCCGGCTTTATTGTGGCGGAATCAGTTCTAAGTTTAATTGGGCTGGGAATTCAGCAACCCGATCCTTCTTGGGGCAATATGTTATCCCTGGCAACTAATGCTTCGATTTTAGTGCTGCAACCCTGGTTAATCTGGCCCCCAGCGCTGTTGATTATCCTTACCGTGCTAGCTTTTAACTTACTAGGTGATGGTCTAAGGGATGCGCTCGATCCCCGGAGTTTGCAGCGTTAGGAATTTACCCTGCTGCCTTCTGTTCTACCGGATGTTGACCATAAAATGGCAGCGCCTCTGACCAATGAGGGCGTTTTCCTTGTTGCCAATTTAAATAAGCTAGTTCTAGCAGACTAGAAACCGATGCCCCTAAGTCACCCCCAGGTGGTATGTCAATTAGTTGGTAAGGTGTTGTCCAAGTTTCTAGGGTTTCTTGCCATGCTTCAGGTGTCGTCACTGTCTCTGGTAATAGCTGGCTTAGCCCTGAATTGTTTGAGGCTAGGTGATAGATAGCAACAAACATTTGACCGCGTTGGGCTGGCATTTGCAGAGCGATCACAAGATTTTCAATGGCTTCTGCATTCTGACTTTTTTCCCATGCGACAGCTGCCAAAGTAGAGATGGCAAACAGGGGAATATTTAGCTGTTGAGCTAGTGTACGAGCAGTAACAACACCAATACGAGTGCCAGTAAAGCTACCTGGTCCTTTTGCCACTGCCATGAACGCGAAATCTGCCCACGTCTGCGGCTCTATAAATTCAACGATATATTGGTGCAAATGAGTAGATATATCGCGCCCCAAGCTCCAGCTTTTACTGCGGGAATCATCAGCAAAGTTACTCAGAGCTAAACCAAGTTCTGGACTGCTCGTGTGAATAGCTAAACCGTATTTGTTAGACTCAATTCTTTGCATTAATCGCAACGCTAAATCTTAATCATATTATCTTTACTGCCGCTATCTAGCCTCTGACTACCAGAACTAGACATAGTTAAATGTAAAATTCCCTATAGCCGCTTTAGAATCTATCAAAAAAGTTGTTTTAAGATATTTTTAACCACAGATAAACACAGATGAACACAGATAACAGTATGTATTGAGCCGCTGGAACGGATGCAATAAAGATAGGCTCTTAATAGAGAGGGCAGGAGTTGCCGTAGCTTCGGTGTGATGTTTTTGAGATCAGGTTACGCCGTAAACATATATCCTCTAAGGGTTGCCATAAGGTAAGCATAACCCGTCTGCACGGTTCAACGAAAGTTTCGGTAGAATGCGTAAGTCCTGTTGAAGTTAAAAAATTGGAAGTAGTAGTCACGGGCATTGGTCTAATCTGTGCATTAGGAAACAGCTGCCATCAAAGTTGGCAGCGTTTACTTGCAGGTGAAACGGGCATTACCCAACAGCAGCCTTTTCCAAAGCTACCTCTCCAGCCCTTAGCTGTTGTACTTCCTCAGACCACATCACCAAATGCTTTACTAGATCACGCTCTGGAAATGGCTATAGCTGACGCTGGCTGGAATCTTCCTCTAGAGGAGTGTGGGGTAGTTATTGGTTCAAGCCGCAGCTATCAAAAAACTTGGGAAAAATGGGCAGCAGGAAACTTTTTAGAAGAAGCTTTTCCCTGGTTAGAAACTTTGCCCCATATGCTTGCAGTCAGAGTTGCCCGTCATGTAAAAGCAACAGGACCTGTAAGTAGTCCTACATCTGCCTGTACTACAGGTCTTTGGGCAATTGCCCAAGGTTGGGAATGGCTAAAAACAGGACAATGTAAGCGGGTAATTGTCGGAGCATTAGAGTCTTGCATTAGTCCTTTAAACATTACAGGCTTTTCCCAAATGGGTGCCTTAGCCTCAACTGGAGCTTATCCTTTTGATCGACAACGGCAAGGGATGGTTCTGGGAGAAGGAGCTGCTGTTTTACTAATGGAGATTCAGGAAGAGGCTCCTTTGAATTCTAGAAAATCCTACGGACAAGTTTTAGGGTTTGCTTTTGGCAACGATGCTTACCACGTCACCGCCCCAGATCCTGACTATCAAGTAGCCGCAGCAACAATTCAGCGTTGCCTGCAACGAAGTAAACTTCTCCCTGAAGAAATAAGCTATATCCACGCTCATGGAACTGGCACCCGTCTCAATGATCAAAGAGAGGCTCATCTGGTTGAAGCACTATTTCCAAAAGGAGTTCCTATTAGCTCAACTAAAGGGGCTACTGGTCATACTCTCGGTGCTTCTGGAATTATAGGATCTGCTTTCTGTTTACTGGCGTTACAGCAACAGATATTACCACCTTGTGTAGGTCTAAAAGATCCTGAGTTTGATCTAAACTTTGTGCTTAATGCTCAAATTAGCTCTTTAGAAACTGCTCTTTGTCTTAGCTTTGGTTTTGGGGGACAAAATGGGGTTGTTGCTTTTGCTCGCTGAAACTTTTTTAGGTCATAAAGTAGTTGCAGCCAGAATTGTCTCATGTTGAGACAATTCATATCAAAATTGCAAGTCTTTACATTGTATGCAATCAAACTGATTTGATAGAAGCCATTGGCGGAATAATTGTCAGGTCAAAGATAGGCTTTCCAGTTAAGCACTGCCAGTGGCAGTTAAATAAATCGGGAGTCTGAACACCTAAACTAGCGATCGCAGGTGCTCCTGGAAACGGCCAAAGTCGATCAAAGACAATACCTTGCTCTTGAAGCCCAAACTGTAATAAATAAGTTGCCGGTGGCGCTGCTAAGAATTGCAGCAGTTGGTGCGCCAGTTGGTAAAGGGGCTGACGCCAGACATCTGATAGATGCACCGGCTGTTGATAGGGTAATGTATCAGACCCTTCCCTTGGAAGTGATAAATCTTCTGATAATTCCTTTGTAGAAACTTCTGCTGCCAAACCAATAACTTCACCGTAAAGGGGGCCTTTGGCAGTAAGAACCACAGGCAACCATAAATTACCATTACCAGTCGCTATGCTTTGTTTTTGCTTTACCCACTGGCGCAAATCTGGAACATTGCGGCAAGCGCGATAGACCTCCTGACCTGGAAAATCGAGACTTTCTGGTAAGTTGAGCGTCAAAGGACACCAGAGGTGCTTGTCTGGCGCTAATTCTTGCACAAGACCGCTAAGGGCAGCTGCCGCTACCACTTGCACTGTTTCCAGCGGTGGCTGGGTAGCGATCGCGGCAATCGCCTGCTTGAGCGCCGTAACCATACGCTCCGTAGTGGACGATGCCGCAATCTGTTCGTCCTCAACCACAATTAAAACCTTAAGCATTCCCAAAGGTGGCCATAGAGCCAGAAACGCTGCGAGGGAAGCTAGGCAAATCAATATGCGTCCTATTACGACTTCTTACCGCCAAACGGTAGCTGACACTTTGCAACTCAGCGTGCAGTTTACGGTTTTCCCGTTGCAACATTGCCACTTTTTCCTTCACTGGCACCATGCGTTCTGCGAACTTTTGGCGATAAATCTGTGGCAACTCCTGTACCACTTGCTCTAGCATCTGGCTGCGATCGCTCAATTCTTGTACAGACTGCCGCAATTGGGAAATCTCTGCATCCCGGCTAGTAATCTGCTCCTGGTAAAATGTAACTTGCTGCTCTACTTCTTGCAATTGTTCTTGCAACAGTCGGATCTCCGCCATCTGGCGCGAAGATGCCTCCGGCTTCGGCATAAAGGTGGTATTTCCCTTGACCAGCCGGAATAATTCTTGAGACAGCTGCTGCACTAGCTGGTCTCGCATTTCTAACTCTTCGTTTAGGCGAGACACATCAGCTTTAAGTAGGGGTAAGGTAGGGGCTTCAGTTTGGATCACAATGGCTCACGACTCCAATAATAATACTATTCCCAATAGCCAGAGGCGACGCCCACTGGACTGCTCAATTAATTCCTCTTGCAGCTAATCTATCATCTGCAACGGCAAATGACACCAGATTAGTTATGAGGTATTGGGTGCTGGGTGTTAGCTCTCTTGTAGTATTGAGTTGAAATAAACAGGAAGTGGTAAAAATGAGTACAGCTAGCAGTTCAACGAAGATTAAGTTTGGCACGGATGGATGGCGGGGGATTATTGCCGATGACTTTACCTTCGCCAATGTTTGTAAGGTAACGCGGGCGATCGCCGTTTACTTAGAAACAGCTTACTCCAAAGACCGACCCGTTTTAATTGCCTACGATACTCGCTTTTTAGCGGATCAGTTTGCCCGTACAGCCGCCTCTGTGCTGGCAGATCTAGGTTGGACGGTGAAAGTTGTGGATCGGGATTGTCCAACGCCTGTGATTGCCTACAATGCGCGTCATCTCAATTCTGCGGGGGCGTTGATGTTCACTGCCAGCCATAACCCAGCCCCTTACTGCGGCATCAAGTATATTCCACACTATGCTGGGCCAGCGACACCAGAAATTACGGATACCATCGTTGCCAATATTGAAGGTGCGGCTGATACGCCCCCCAGTGGCAGCAACGCCGATAAGATATCCACATTTGACCCTAAGCCAGATTATCTCAAGTTTATTTATACCCTCCTCGATGTAGAGCGGATTCGCAGTGCCAAGCTCAATGTGAAGTACGATGCGCTCTACTCTACCTCGCGCGGCTATCTGGATACAGTGTTGGAAGAGTGCGGCTGCGAGATAGAGAAATTCCATACCTACCGAGATGTTTTGTTTGGTGGGGGAATGCCTGAACCCAAGGGAGATCAACTGGTTGAACTGGTTGAGGCAGTGAAGAGAGATAGCGCCGATTTGGGTTTGGCGACCGATGGAGATAGCGATCGCTTTGGCATTGTCGATGAACTTGGTAACGTCTTGACGCCGAACACAGTGCTGCTATTACTGGCGCGTCACCTAGTCAAAAATAAAGGTAAGACAGGCGCGATTGTCCGCACTGTAGCCACTACCCACCTGCTGGATAATATGGCTGCTAAGTACGGTTTGGAAATCTACGAAACGGCAGTAGGTTTCAAATATATTGGCGAGAAAATGCGGGAGACGCCAGTATTAATTGGCGGGGAAGAATCAGGCGGATTGAGCATTATTGGTCATATTCCTGAAAAAGATGGTGTTCTGGCAGATATGCTAGTGGCAGAAGCGATCGCCTATGAAGGCAAACCCCTAAGCCAAATGGTGGCAGAAGCGATCGCCGAAGCAGATGGCCCTCTCTATAACAAACGCCTAGATCTGCACTTAGACGATGCTCATAAAGCCGCAGTTTTAGATTCCTTCACAAAGAACCCACCCTCAGAAGTGGCTGGCGTCAAAATTAAGGAAGTAGGACGCAAAGATGGCATCAAACTTTACCTAGAAGATGGCGGCTGGGTGCTGCTACGTCCTTCTGGCACTGAACCCCTAATGCGCGTCTATCTGGAAACTAACTCTCCAGAAAAATTAGCCGAACTTGCGAAATATATGGAAAACATCATCGCGAAGATGGAACCTGTAGCGGCATAAACCTCTAATAGCCCGCACCCTAAATGGGTGGGGCTATTGCATTCAAACACTGCCTACGCAGGCTATAAAAAGCTATAGAGCGTACAATCGGCGTAGCAGACGAACGTTTGTATAGCGGCGATTTCTTTTTTTATGAAAATTATCACTAACCTGCTTACCTCCCTAGTCTTAGCTATTGCCGTGGGAGCGATCGCTATCCTTTCTGTTCAAAACGCCACCCTGGTGTCTCTTAGGTTGCTGAGTTTCGAGTCAATTCAGCTGCCTGTGGGTGTTGTACTGGCATTCAGCGCTGGCGTAGGCGTTATCGGAGGTACGATCGCGCCCCTCTTCTCGCAGGTATCTGGTTCCCAACAGAATAATCAGCAATTTGAGGACAATGGCGAGTATGATGATGTAGATTTTTGAGCAGTTAACTTAAAAACTGATCGCTTAACTACTTTTTACTAATTCGCCGATAATCCCAAGGTTCCACAAACTTAGAGTCTCCCCAAACGCCGCGCCGACTCTTCTTTGCCTCAGCTTCCGCTTGCTGAACAACAGTTGCACTGGGACAGTTCTTTAGGTATGGCTGGTAAACCATTGCCAGCCCGTCACGGATTAAGACTTCCTGAACTAAAGTACCATCGGGTAGCCGCACTTCACTCACTTTACGACCATAGCGGTCAGTATCGGTCACAGTTAAGTTAACGCGATCGCCCCCTTGTGTCACCAGTTGTTGTACTCGCTGCTGTGCTTGAACTCCCCATTTAAATTGATTTTTATCTACCGCTTTTCTGCTTTGTTTTTCCGCGTTCGTATGCGGAACCTCCGGCGCATCCATACAGGCGAAGCGCACGCTGATGCTGTTTCCGCTGCTATCAGTCACAGCCAGAGTGTCTCCGTCACTTATTCGCTTGACAGAATAAGTGGGTAATTCAGATTTAGGCGGTGAAAATAGGCTTTCACACCCCACCAAACCCAGGATAAGGACAACTGCACCAAGCAATATGAAAGTTTGTTTTGTTAGTTTCTGAGGGGGCGTCATTTATAGCTATACCCTGTAAAGGCAAACTCAGATCAACAGCAGTTTCTATCGTGGCATACTTTCGGATATCCATTGCTAGCTCGTAGCAGTGGCAAGAGTAGTGTATCTATCACTTAGTCTCCATCCAATTATTCCCCGCATGAACATCAACTACAAGGGGCACACTTAGCTGTACGGCATTTTCCATAGTAGAGAGAATTTGAGGCTGTAATTCTTCCCACTCATGCGGGGGGATTTCAAACACTAATTCATCATGCACTTGCAATAGTAAACGCGCCTGATAACCTTGTAACAGGTCATGTATCTTCACCATCGCAATTTTAATAATATCTGCACTTGAACCTTGAATTGGAGCATTCGCGGCAGCTCGTAAAAGTTGAGCGTCATTTTGTCCTAATTTTTTAAGTTCATTGAGGTTAATTTCATCCGGGTTGCTACCTTTCAGCCTGCGAAGGCTGCCTGCCTCAAAGTTAAAATAGCGGCGGCGTCCTTGAATAGTTTCAACATAACCATGTGCGATCGCTTCTCTTTTTACCTGATCCAAATAATCAAAAACCTTGGGATAGCGATCGCCAAACCGCTGAATAAACTCATTCGCATTTGCTTTGTTCACCCCTGTTGAACGCGCAAAACGCAAAGCACCCATTCCATAAATCACACCAAAGTTGATCGTTTTTGCTAATCGTCTTTCATCTGCTGTGACTGTATCTTTCTCAAACACTAACCGGGCAGTAACAGTGTGAATATCTTCATTTTTCTGGTAAGCGTCAACTAACACTGGCTCTTGACTCAAGTGAGCCAAAATTCGCAACTCGATTTGAGAATAATCAGCGGCAACCAAAAGCCAGCCTGGTTCAGGTAAAAACGCTTTGCGTATCTTCCGACTAAAAGCTGTGCGGATAGGAATATTTTGTAAGTTTGGGTTAGAAGAAGACAGCCGACCAGTTGTGGTAACAGTCTGGTTGAAATCTGTATGCACCCGTTGAGTATCCACACGTATCAGCGCTGGTAACGCATCTACATAAGTAGACTTCAACTTAGACAAAGTGCGGTATTCCAAAATTGCATCTACAACTGGGTGATCTCCTTGCAACTTCTCCAAGGTTGCGGCATCGGTAGAGAAACCAGTCTGCATTTTGCGCGACTTCTTAGTATCTAATTTAAGTTTCTCAAATAGCAGCTGACCTAACTGCTTGGGAGAACCCAAATTAAATTTTTCACCTGCTACTTCATAAACATTTTCCTCAATTGAATTTAAATCCTTTTCTAGCTGTTGTGATAGTTCCCTTAAATAGGCAGCGTCAACGCGAATTCCCACATATTCCATCTCCGCTAAGACTGGTTCCAGAGGTTGTTCTATATCTATCAACAGTTGGTAGAGTTTGGGACTCTCCTTTAGCAGTTCAGCCCGAAGGTGAGAAACCAATCCGAATGTAGTATAGACATCCATACCACAGTAGTCTGCTACCACAGGAATATTCAAATCGGCAATAGTTTGACCTTTAGGCACTAAATCTACATAGCTTTTAGTTATTAATCCCAAATACCGTCGAGCTAGCTCGCTTAAATTATGAATAGCCTCTGAATTCCGGACGTAACTAGCCAGCATTGTCTCAAATGCAACTCCAGCTAATTTAATACCTTGACAACGCAATACTAAGCGATCAAACTTAGCATTTTGTAGGGCTTTGGGATAATCATTACTTTCTAAAATCGGACGCAAAGCATCTAAAACTGTTGCCTTATCTAAATTTCTCCCCACCTTATGACCAATAGGAATATAGGCAACATCATCTGGTTTAGTTCCCCAGCAGCAACCAATCCCCACTAACTCAGCATCTCGTGGTTCTAAGTCACTCGTTTCTGTGTCCCATGCAACAGGTGCATCTATATTGGTGCAGGTTTGCAGATGATGAACTAGCTGGGTAAGTTTTTCTGGAGTATCAACGATCTGAGGTGTAATGGGGGAACGCGATTCCTCCTTCGCCGTTTCAGTATCCGCAGCACTAAAAAACCAGAGGTCGTCGTCTGCTACTTCTACCTGGGTATCCTCTGAGGTATCTGCCTGTGATTTTTCCTCAACCGCTACACCCCCAAAAGCCTCCTGGATTTCTTTAAGTTTGTCTAAAAACTTTTTGAGTTCTAATTTTTGTAGAAGCGGTTCCAGAACAGCGCTATCAAATCCCTTTAGCTTGCAGTCTTCTAAACTTACCTCTAGAGGAACGTTAAGAACTAACCTAGCTAAATGTTGGGAGCGGTATGCCTCTTCTTTGCCAGCCTCCAGCTTTGTTTTAACTGCTCCTTTAATTTGATCCAGAGAAGCATAAATTTTATCGAGTGTGCCGTATTCTGTGAGCAACTTCACGGCTGTTTTATCACCGATTCCCTTAACGCCGGGAATGTTATCAGAACTATCGCCACAGAGAGCTTTGTAATCAACCACCTGTTCCGGTGTGATGGCCATTTTCTCTTGAACTTGCTCTGGCCCAACCTCGACTGGCCCAGCGTTGCTACCACGCTGCCAGAAGCTATTACCTAGATACAGAACACTAATGCCTTTGGCTGGATCGACGAGTTGAAACAAATCGCGATCGCCTGTAACTATCTTCACCCGAAAACCGGCTGCACTTCCCTGTACTGCTAAAGTGGCTAATACGTCATCTGCCTCGTATCCAGGAGCCTCGGCAATAGGCAAGTTTAAGGCTTCCAGCACTTCTTGGAGATTTTTCCGGTCGGTGATAAAGTCTTCTGGTGTCTCTGCTCGACCGGCTTTATAAGTCTCGTCAGCTTCGTGGCGAAAGGTGGGCATACTCAGGTCAAATGCGATCGCCATCGCCTGAGGTTGCTGGGATGCCATCACCTCCAGCAGTGACTTGAGAAAGCCAAAACACACACTGGTGGGAATTCCAGTAGAGGTTTTTAAGCCCCCATCTCGCCCTTTAGCAAAGGCAAAGTAGGAGCGAAAGGCTAAGGAATGACCATCAACCAGAATCAAGAGGGGCTGATTTTCTGGCGAGGGATGGGTAGCGTTGGACGAGTTGGAGGCAGAAGTAGAGTCAGACATAGACTTATTTTAGCGACCTGGATCGATCCAGCTACACTAGCATCCACACGCCTATGCTTTCTCAATAAGTGGCTAGGACTGTCAAACTCTATCTAACTTAAAGTTGATTTAAGAAATTTTTAACCGCAGATAAAAGCAGATGGACGCAGATAAACGCAGATAATAAAATTACTTTTCGGATAGGCTCTTATTGGAATCGTCAAGAACTTATGCAAAAACTATCCACGACTAATCAGCTAAAGTCTATAAGCTCTGTTGGTGAAAATACTCTAGACATTCGATTACTGGTTCTGGATATTGATGGCACTATATCTGGTACTTCTAATGAGATCCGGGAACCAGTGAAGCAGGCGATACGCGCGGCTCAAGCTAAGGGTGTCCAAGTGGCGATCGCAACTGGTCGGATGTATTGTTCTGCCTTACGCTTTCACCAAGATATTGGCTCTACGCTGCCACTGCTAGCTTATCAGGGAGCCTGGATTCAAGATCCCGGAACTCAACAAATTCTCCAGCATTTACCTGTTTCAACAACAGCAGCGCGACAATTACTAGACTATTTTGAGCAGCCGGAACTGCGATCGCTACTTTCTGTCCATTTCTATATCAATGACCAGCTTTATGTACGAGAATTGACTAGAGAAACGCAAGTTTATGCACAGCGATCTGGCATTGAGCCAATTCCAGTTGGTGATCTCCGCAAGGTTTTAACATCTAATCCCACAAAAGTTTTAGCCCTCAGTGACGATATTGAGTTAATTAGCAATCTGATGGGGAAATTGCGATCGCGCTACACTCCCGCTGAACTTTACCTGACAACATCTGTAGCAACTTTCTTTGAAGCTACCAACCCTTTAGCAAATAAAGGCACAGCTGTGCGTTATTTAACTGAAGAAATCCTCGGTTTGTCGCCTGCTAATGTGATGACAATTGGTGACAATTTTAATGATGTGGAGATGATTGAATATGCTGGGATAGGCGTGGCGATGGGAGATGCACCAGCAGAAGTCCAAGCGATCGCCCAGTGGGTTGCTCCTAGTGTTGAGCAAGACGGTGCGGCAGCTGCTATTGAAGCTTTTATCCTCTAAAAAAGGGGCTGTCTCTCAGCCTTTTCCATCAGAAAGGGAACCGACGACTGGCCGTGTTTCGTCTCGGTTCCCTAGCTCTGGTTCGCTCCTCACACAACTGCATATTATCCGAATCTTGTTTATTTGTCACCTCTGACTCTAATATTTTCTGACTTTAGGTAGAGGAAGCATTAAAGCTCTGCTGGTGCCGTTGCGCCTAATATATCTTGCAGCATAAGCCCTAGGACTGATTGAGTGATTCCTACTAGCCCCAATCTTGCCTGAGCCAGATGAGGTGTTTGTGTCTTCACCTCACCCCAAACGCGGCAGTGGCGGTAGAAGCTAGTCATGGCATCGCTCAAATTGCTGGCAACCTTCACCCAATTAGGTTGATTAAATTCGCTAAGTTCATCCAGCACCCCTAATAACTGGGCAATCAGGCGTAGTTCTGCGGGATGCACAAGCTGGAGTTGCTTGTCCGCATTCAGCCAGGGAATGGGGTTAGGTTCAATTAGCTGGTACAGCGGCGGCATCTTCGTATGGGTACTAAGCTTGATCAACCCTTGTTGGTGTCCTAGACGCAAGAGTGAGCAACAGCGGGCATGAGCATATTGCACCGGAAAAAGACTCAGAGCAATGGGTGATGCCTGATAGATGACGGTGTGGCTGGCTATTGTTGCGGGCGTCTGAGTTAGATATTGCAACCAGGCGGCTATACCTGGGTCGGTAAATTGGAAATAAATCCACCCTGGGGGCGCAACTTTCACCGTAAATTCTAAAACGCCTTGAGTGCCAGTGTCCTGACTTGGAGAGGGTAAGCACGACACCAACTGAGTGGCGATGTCCAAGGGTTGCAAGTGGAAGATACTAGCAAGTTTGAGTGCGATCGCGCTCGCATAAACCATATCATCCTGAACCCGATACAGAGGAATTCCTTCAGGATTTAGTCCGGCACAACGGTCTACCTCTTCTGCTGCGAGGCATAATGTTTCTGTGTATAAGTTGATTGCTGCCTGTAGCTGATCGAGCAGCAGTTGCATAATAGTAGAAGAATTAATAGTTGTTAAATTCAACTTCACTACAGAAACACCTACTATTAAATCAGTTTAATTTTATTTCACCTATCTTTAGTTATAACTTTTTCAAAAAATTAATTTTAAATCCAAATAAAGAAAGTTAAAAGTGCTTTTTTGTGACTTTAAACTTTAGCTAAAATCTATAAAAGACTAACGCTCCCACTATGTATTCACCATCCTCCCCATCAGATGCATCTCGACCGTTTTTTACATGGCAACGGATTCTGGACTGGGCGCAGGAACACTACCGTTATCGCACCTTCAGCAAAGATGAGCGGATTCCGGCACGTTCTGGGTTGCTGTATTTGGTACAGCGGGGTGCTGTTCGCCTAGTGGGCACAGCTCAAGTCAGTGCTAACACCAAAGATGCCCTACCTGGATTTCCGCCTCAAATCACAGAGGAAGCTTTTTTAGGCTTTGTCGGTGTGGGTCAGCCGTTTGAAGTTGTAACGCAGTCATCACTTACGCTCCAAGCTTATGCTCATGTTGAGCAGACCTCTGTAGTCTGGATGTATTGGCATGAGTTAGATAACTGGCCTCACTTCCGGTGGGAAGTCTTGGATGCGTTTCGTTACCAGCACCAGCGCAAGCTTCTGTGGCTAAGTACACTGGGGCAGCGGCGGACAATTGACCGCCTCTTGGGATTTATCACACTCTTAGTTGAAGAATTTGGTCAACCTGACAACGGCAGTTACTGCCTACCGTTCTCCTTAACCCATGCCCAAATTGGCAGCGCCATTGGCTCCACCCGTGTGACTGTAACCCGTTTAATGGGCAAGTTAAGGAAACACGGATTAATTCAAATCAAAGATGATAATTTAATCTGTTTGCTTGCTGATTCCACGCATCTCACTGGCAACTAATGGTTAGCAATGAGCTACTCAGTAAGTCAACAGTACCAGCAAAGATATCGCACCCAGGGCTGATTAAAGCCATTTTTTAATTTGACAGGATCGATCTAGACTGTTCGCCTCAGGTTGATGAGGGGCGTAAGTATAGTTCACAAGAAGGTATACAGATGGTCGAATCTTGGATGGTTATTGGGGGCGTGACTTTCGTGGTCGCACTAGGTAGTGGATTTATTAAGCTACGGGATACTCTGTGGGCAAAAAGCTTGGATCGACCTAAGTGGCTATTCTTTGAGCCTGCGATCCCATTGATTTGGACTGTGGTTTTCGCTTGTGGAGCTTGGTCAGCCACTATAATCTGGGAACAAGACCCACAAAGCCTTAAAACTTGGGCACTTATGGGATTGTACCTACTATTGGAAATCGTTACAGTAGCTTACATTCCTGCTACTTTAAGATTTCGCAGTCTCACTGTAGGCACAATACTAGGAGGGATTGGTGTAATTTTAGGAGTTCTGCTTGCACTAGCAACTTGGCCTATTTCAGGAAGGGCGGCTCTGTTACTACTCCCTTATATAATTTGGAGTCCTATTGGAACTTATACTACCAGGGAGATGATGGACCTTAATCCTGATGCTGCATAGTCGAGAGCAATGCTTCAATCAGCAAGGTGGCATATTAACTAACCTTATAAGCTACCAAAGAATTTGAATAATTACAGCCAGTTGCTCCGAATACCAACACAGATAACTCAGATAACCATGCTGGGCGGCAACAAAACCCTCGCGTCTAAAGCCTTGTCCAGAAAAAGACACGCTCGGCAGCAGAGCGGTATTTTGCCGTGGCATAACAGTGACAACGGCTCAAAAAGTAAAAAATACATCAATTAGAAGCATGATTGCGAGATACTCTGAGAAACTAGAAATTCGGCAGATGCGATCGCTCCCCTTGTGTTGCGGAGCAACGTATCGCTTAGTTAGTCTCTTGGGTGTATAAAGCATGAAGCTGGCAGCACGAGTTGATCAGGTAACTCCTTCCTTGACACTGGCGATCGCCGCCAAAGCCAAGGCGATGAAGGCAGAGGGAATTGATGTCTGTAGTTTCAGCGCTGGTGAACCAGATTTCGACACCCCAGAGCATATCAAAGCAGCAGCTAAGCAGGCTTTGGACGCGGGAAAAACAAAGTACGGCCCAGCAGCGGGGGAACCAAAGTTACGGGAAGCGATCGCGCACAAACTCCGTAAAGAAAATAACCTTGACTACAATGCCGCAAATGTGATCGTCACTAACGGCGGCAAGCATTCTCTGTTTAACCTGATGCTGGCACTGATTGAACCAGGAGATGAGGTAATTATCCCAGCTCCCTACTGGCTCAGTTATCCAGATATGGTTAAGCTTGCCGGGGGTAATCCGGTAATTGTTCATACAGACGCCCAAAGTGGCTACAAAATTACCCCTGAGCAGCTCCGCAAAGCTATCACTCCCCAGACGCGGTTGTTTGTCCTCAACTCCCCCTCTAATCCCTCTGGTGTCGTTTATACACCAGCAGAGATTCAGGCACTTGCAGATGTTGTGGTTGAGGAAGATATTCTTGTAGTCTCGGATGAGATCTACGAAAAGATTCTCTACGACGATGCCCAGCACGTCAGTATCGGTTCATTAGGGCCAGAAATTTATGCACGTACCATTACTAGCAGTGGGTTTGCTAAAGCATATTCAATGACGGGTTGGCGTCTAGGTTATCTGGCAGGAGCGGTAGAACTAATTCAAGCGGTAACTAAAATTCAAGGTCACAGCACCTCGAATGTGTGTACCTTTGCTCAATATGGCGCGATCGCAGCTTTAGAAAATTCCCAAGACTGTGTTGAGCAGATGCGTCAAGCCTTTGCTCGCAGGCGGCAGATCATACTGGAGCGGCTAAACGCGATTCCTGGTTTAACTTGTGCCAAACCAGATGGAGCCTTTTACCTGTTTGTGAACATCAGCAAAACTAATTTAAACTCTCTAGAGTTCTGCGATTCCCTGCTGGAATCTCAGCAAGTTGCCACTATTCCTGGTATAGCCTTTGGTGCCGATGACCATATCCGCTTGTCTTATGCCACGGACATGACATCGATTGAAAAGGGAATGGACAGGTTAGATAAGTTTGTGCGATCGCTTAGTCTGGCATAGGCATTGAGATTACCCCATGAATGAAACTGATTTAGCCTTTACCCCAGCACTAAAACAGGCGCAGCTGATCCGCCGCCGCGAAGTCTCCCCGGTTGAATTAGTCGAACTTTATCTAGAGCGCATCCAGCGGCTAGATTCCCAGCTAGGTAGCTATTTCACCGTTATGTCAGAGCTGGCGCTTGCAGAGGCCAAAGCAAAAACAGAGCAGTTGGCTCAATCAGCTAACGCCTCAGAGCTACCGCCTTTTTTTGGCGTCCCAATTTCTATCAAAGATCTTAATGCAGTTGCTGGTGTCCGCTGTACCTACGGCACACCAGCACTTATGGACAACATCGCCACTTATGATGAGGGGGTGGTGGCACGAATTAAGCAGACTGGATTCATTATTCTCGGTAAAACGGCTACGTCTGAACTAGGGTCTTTTCCCTACACAGAACCAATAGGCTTTCCAGCCGCACGGAATCCTTGGAATTTAAATTACACACCAGGGGGATCTAGCGGAGGTGCGGCGGCAGCTGTGGCTGCTGGGCTGTGTCCTATTGCTCAAGGCTCAGATGGCGGCGGCTCGATTCGCACACCTGCTGCCTGTTGTGGTTTAGTGGGTATTAAGCCAGCGCGAGGTAGGGTGTCTCATGCACCAGTAGGCGATCGCATTAGTGGCCTCGGCACCAGCGGTCCCTTAGCTCGTACTGTTGCCGATGCAGCGGCACTCCTGGATGTGATGTCCGGCTATATTACTGGTGACCCTTATTGGTTACCCGCTCCCGATTTATCCTTTCTAGCAGCTGCTACCAGTGACCCGGTAACTCCATTGCGGATTGCTTATTCCACAACTATCCCCCCCCTAGGGGAAGCTGCGCCAGTGTGCCAGCAGGCTGTGCTTGAGACAGTAAAGCTGCTAGAAGGCATGGGGCACCTCGTCGAACCGAATTGCCCTGATTTCAGCGATCTAATTGAACCTTTTACTAAAGTTTGGCAGGCAGGCGTCGCCGCAGCTGGAATTCCTTCTGAGGTACTCAGTCCAGTAAATCGCTGGATTGTAGAACAAGTGCCTTCTGCGGGTGAATATTTACAGGCGGTTTCCCTAATGCAAATCATTGCGCGGCGGATTGTGGCTTTCTTTGACAACTTCGACGTCCTAGTGCTGCCAGTTCTTATGCATCCGCCCTTGCAAATTGGTCAATGGGCTGATCTCAGTCCTGAAGAAACATTTCAGAAAATTGTCGGCTGGATAGCTCCCAGTCCGCCGTTTAATGCCACTGGGCAGCCAGCGATCGCACTACCGACTAATTTTGATTCCACAACAAATTTGCCAGTGGGAGTTCAGCTAGTGGGACGCCCTGCCGCAGAAGCTACCCTAATTGCCTTAGCATCTCAAATAGAGGCAGCGAAACCCTGGAGCCACTACCGCCCAGAGTTCGCCTTTTGACACTCTCACCGTCAAGCTTGCGCTGTAACGGGAGATTCTTGCTTCAATGAAACCTGCTTTTTGGCACAAGTACCAATGAGTCTTACAGCTTCTCCAGAAGCTTAAAGTCCGGTATGCCATACCGTATTTGTAAGGTTTTGTCTTCTTACTTTTCCTAATTATGTTGCGAAAGTTTTCACAACTACAGGAAGTTCATTTGACTGTTGGTATTTGACCACAAAACCATGCCCACTATTCATCTCACCACCAAATATTTGCTAATTGCTAAAAGCTAATTGCTAATTGCTCTGAGACAGGCGTTTAAGAGATATTCTTGCCGCCTCAGCAACATGACGATGGCTGTCTTTTGCCATGTATTTTAGTGCTGAGATGCTCTTGGGTGTGGGAAGATGCCCCAAAGCCTCTGCTAACCGTTGACGGACAATCCAATCGCTAGACTGGGCAAATGCCAGGATGTGATCTACAGCTTGTATGGCTTTGATTTCTCCTAAAGCTGCGATCGCAGCTTGTTGCACTACCACTTCCTTGCTTTCTAAAGCCCGGATGAGGACGTCGTATGCACGGGGATCTTTCAAGTTGCCAAGCGCTACAGCAGCACTAAAGCGTACTAGCCAATCAGTATCTTCATAAAATGCCCGTACTAGAGCTTCAAGAGCTCTTTTGTCTTCCAGATAGCCTAAAGCCCCCGCAGCATCGGCGCGAATGCCGTAGTCGGGATCTGTTTCCAGTAACTTTACTAAAATCGGATAGCATTCCTCAGTGGGTTTGACGCCCAGGGCAAATACTGCCATTGAGCGAATCTGGAGGTTTTCGTCGTCCAATACCTTTTTAATCAAGGGCACTGCCTCAACTGCTGGCACGTCACGTAGTGAAGCTAGAGCCAGCATGCGATCGCGCTTATCGCCACTCTCTAGTTGAGTTGCAAGTTGTTCTAACGTGAGATTATTCATTAGCTTTTATAGACCTTTTACAAATCTTAACAAATTTTTATAACTTGGTTCAGGTTCACACTCTTGATGCTACAAATAGTGTGAACCTAAAGTAAGTTGCCATCTCCGACCACAGACAAGCGCTGAAACGCTTTATAGCCACATTCATGAATAAGGATAATTCAACTACTGCGCTAGCGATGACCAGGTGGTATCGCGACATCGCCTATCAGGAAATACTTGGAGATGTTTCCCATATATGCGGCAAGGAAGTTTTTGTCCTTTGGCAACATAGGATAACTTTTTTTAGTCTAATTTACTGGGGATCGCCTGTACTCCCTCTCAAGGTAGGCGCTCACAAAAAGTTTCATTGGTTACAATTATTTGTCAGCATAATTCGAGAATCAGCTTGATGGCTTAAGGTCTGAGCTGAGTACAGAATATTTTCTATGACACTAGAAACGATACATGACGTGGGTGAATATTCTCGGAATGGCATTGTATTTAAAAAGCTGCAAAAGATTCTGTCAGCTATAGAAAAAAGTTACGATCTATCTCCAAAACAAATGCATTTTCAGGCATATATCTTGGAGCAGCTTGACAATGCGGTAATTGCCACAGATATAGAGGGTAATATCATATACTTAAACCGCTTTGCTCAGATTACTTATCAATGGGAAGCTAAAGAAATTATTGGTAATAATATATGCAAAGTCATTATCTCCCCTAAAAATTCTCAGCTATTCGAGTCTACCTTTGCGAATTTAACAGAATCTAACGTGTGGCAAGGCTGCTTGATTGTACAACGCAAAGATGGCAGCGAATTTATGGCAGACGTGATTAATACTGTAATCCGAAATGCGAACGGTAATGTCAAAGGATTTGTCAGTATTTCTGTAGATGCCACTGAGCGGGAGCGGGCACAGAGGGCGTGGAAACAATCAGAAGCAAATTTAAAAGCTATTTTTAATAGTAGCTTACAAGCTGTTATTTTAATAGACCGAGAGCGTAAAATTCAAAATTTTAATAGAACTGCTAATAATTGGGCAAAAAAAATATATGGTGAAAGTTTAAAAAAAAATAATTTAATTAATACTTTTATTACTCAAGAGGAGGCTAATAGCTTTAACAGGATTTTTAATTGTGCAATTAAAGGTAAAACAATAAAAATAGAGAAATGCTTTTCTGGACTAGAGAAAGATTATTATTGGTTTGAAATTAATTATTGCCCTGTATTTGATGATAACGGTCAAGTTATAGGGGTTTGTCAAGTTGCCATTAATATTGATCGTCATAAAAAAGCGATTGATGAAGCTGCCAAAAGTGAAAAGCGTTTTCGTTCGCTGGTACAAAACTCGTCCGATATTATTACTGTATTAGAAGGAGATGGCAATATTCGCTATGTAAGTCCTTCAGTAGAGCGGATTTTGGATTATAAGCCAGAAGATATAATTGGCAAAAATGCTTTTGACTACATCCATCCGCAAGAAAGGTCAACTACTCAGTCCCAGTTTTCTAGCAGTCTCAAGCAACCAGGCGTAGTAGTTTTAAAAGAGCTTCGGCTCCGTCATGGTTCAGGCAAGTGGATTTATGTGGAAGCAGCTGTCAATAACCTGCTTGATGAAGCCAGTACTAAAGGTGTGGTTGTCAACTGCCGCGATATTACTGATCGTAAACAAGCAGAGGCGGCGCTGCGACAGCAATCGCTCAAAGAGCAGGCTCTCAACAAATTCACACGCACGCTCCGCAGTTATCTAGATTTAGAGACTATTGGTGCCATAGTTGTCAAGGAAATCAGCCAGATGTTCCAGGCTGACTATGTGGAAATTCAGCAATATCACCCTTCTCGTCAGGTGTGGTCAACTGTCGCGGAATACCGACAACAGGGCGGTTCCCCAAGTAGGCTGGGTGTCGAAGTTACAGATTTGGATAATGAGATTAATCGCAAGCTCAAGCAGTTAGATATTGTCAAAATTACCGCTGTCGATGCCGAAGATGCCGAGGCAAGCAGCTTTCTGAACCCGAAATCTATGGGGGCTTGGTTGTTAGTACCCCTGCACTTTCAACAGCGCCTCTGGGGAAGTCTGAGGCTGATGAGGGCAGGTAATGCCGATGAATGGCAAGAGTCGGAGGTAGAATTGGTGCGGGCGATCGCCGATCAACTAGCGATCGCCATTCAGCAAGCTCAGTTATATCAGCAGAGTTCAGCGCTTAACGCCGATCTCGAATGCCAAGTACAGGAACGCACCGCCCAGCTGGAACAAAAAGTCCAGGAACTACAGCAACTAAATGTACTTAAAGACGACTTTCTCAGCACTGTTTCCCACGAACTGCGAACGCCATTAGCAAATATGAAGATGGCAATCCAAATGCTCAAAATAGCGCCCAACAGCGAGCGGCGTCAGCGGTATTTGGAAATCTTGGAATCAGAGTGCGCTAGAGAAACAGAGATGATCAACGATCTTTTAGACTTGCAACGGTTGGAAGTTGCCGCTTACTCAATTGCTCTAGAAACAATCAATTTGCAAGATTGGTTACACAGCATCATTGAGCCATTTGTCTCTCGCACTCAAGAACACAAGCAGATCCTCCAATATGACCTACCAGCAGACCTGCCGCCGATGGTTTCAGATCGCTCCAGCCTAGGGCGGGTTTTAGCAGAACTGCTCAACAATGCCTGTAAATACACCCCACCTGGCTATAAAATCATCCTCAGCGTCAGTTACGAACCCAATTTTTCCAGTCAAACACCGCACAATTCGCCAGTAATGACGTTTACGATCAGCAACCAGGCAGAAATCCCTGCTGCTGAGTTACCGCGCATCTTTGAGAAGTTTTATCGTGTTCCCAATGCCGACCCCTGGAAGCAAGGTGGCACAGGCTTGGGATTAGCCCTGGTGCAACAGTTAATTGGCAAGATGGAGGGTACTATTGAAGTGAAAAGCAGCGGTGGATGGACGGCATTTATTATAAAAATTCCAGCCCGTCCCAGCGCCCAGCTTAGAGCAACAGGTCAAAGACGCCTAGTTTGAAAAAGCGAGAACTTTTTAAAGTCAGTTTTAATAGTTCTGAGTTTTAAGTTTTGAGTTATAATTAATAAATTATATTATAAGTCAATTTGAGGAATTTTAAACCCCAAATGAATGCATATATGTGGTACAATAAAATTATTTGTTTTTTAGTATATAAATACCTGATAATTCAAGATTGAATATTTCCATTCATGTTTTATTAGCTCAGGCGATCGCTGCTATCTGTTTTCAGAATAACTTTTATAGCAGTGGAAACATCCCTTACGACAAACTAACTCTGCTAAAGACGTTCCATCGGAACGTCTCTACTAAATTCATATATGTCCTAATCGTCTTGGCGATTGCTATATTATGTATCAATGTCTCGCCTACAGGGGCAAATAGATTAATCGAGTGCGTGAGGAGATAGGGGAATTATTAACTAAAATTAAAATTTATAACTCTTTTATTCAAAACTCAAAACTCAAAACTTAAAACTCAAAACTATTTTGGTGAACTATGGCAACTTGGCGCTGTGTAAAGCAATGTGGAGCCTGCTGTCATCTTGACCCAGCAGATAGACCAGATTTAGACCAATATCTCTCTCCAGAGGAATTGGAACTTTATCTGAGCATGGTCGGTGAACAGGGATGGTGTGTAAACTTCGATCGCACCGCGCGAGAATGTCGCATTTATGAAGACCGCCCTCGCTTCTGCCGGGTGCAGGCGGATGTTTTTCAGGATTTGTATGGTGTTGAGCCAGATGAACTGAACGAGTTTGCAATTGACTGTTGCAGCCAGCAGATTGAGGGGGTTTATGGCGATCGCAGCTTAGAAATGCTCCGCTTTCACGGGGAAGTTGGCATTTGAGCGGGTTCTGGAGCCTGCATCTTCTATCTTTAGGGGGAAAGCTTGATATTTTCAGATCTTTTCTGAGAAAATGAAAAGAATGTGAAAAAGATGCTGTGTTAGAGCATAACTACCCTGTGAAAAGTTCCGCGTTGCCTTCTAGCTTGCCTACCTTAGAATCTTCTCCAAACCTAGCGCCTCAAGTTAAGCCAGTACCCACAGAAAATACTAAGGAGTTGGAGTCTCTTACTGTAATTGAATCAGCCTCATTTTCAATAGTGAGGAGCGATCGCAACCAGAAGCCGCCAGCAAAAGTGCAGCAACGGGGGGCATGGGGTGTTTTTAGCTCGACGTTCTTGACCATCTTTTTAGCTGAAATGGGAGATAAAACCCAGCTAGCCACCCTACTGATGAGCGCTGAATCCCAGTCTCCTTGGGTGGTTTTTGCTGGTGCCGGTGTTGCACTTATCGCCACAAGCTTACTGGGTGTCCTACTGGGGCGCTGGCTGGCAAGGTCACTTTCTCCTAAAACACTGGAAGCGTCAGCAGGAACACTGTTACTCTTCATTTCCGTTCTGCTGCTGTGGGATGTGGTGAATTTCTAGTAAACTTTCACCAAACGCCTGAGCCGCGATCACCCCCTGCACCAAAACAACAGCAATTTTATGGACTGGCAACTTTTAGGACTGAGTTTCATTACTGTATTTTTGGCCGAGATTGGAGACAAAAGCCAACTAGCGGCGATCGCTCTGGGCGGTAGTTCCAAATCACCCCGCGCCGTGTTTTTAGGTGCAGTGACAGCGCTGCTACTGGCTAGCTTTTTGGGTGTACTAGCAGGGGGTGAAATGGCGGCTCTGTTGCCTGCTCGTTTACTGAAGGCGATCGCTGCGATTGGTTTTGCCATCCTTGCTGTGCGCTTGCTATGGCCCAAGGCTGATTTACCAGAAGATTCATGATCAGCGCTTTAGCGGGGCTGGAGTTTTAAATTTTGAGTGTGGAATGAATAACCACGTTGAAGCAAGGAATGTGAGCTATCCACACTAGACCGAACTGGCTGACAGGAAAACTTTTTACTACGACAAATTGGCTTTTATTAATGAGCTTACACAGAAATCCTTGACGACGTGAAATTTTGTTCAAGTCTCCTTCTTTTTTTGGGGGACAAACGAGGAAAATCTCACAATAGACTAAGCCTCGTCCATTCTTTGGGCGAGGCAAATCTACAATTGTTTGGCGTAAGTTGTTAGCCCATTGGTACACCTTGGCAACAACTTTTCTCTACAGGTTAAGATTCTTGATGAGAATAGCACAAGCCCAAAAGCGTACCGCCTAAGATCAGCTTAAGAGTTTCTAACACCCAATAACCTTCGTGCATCTGAGTCATCGCCGCAGGCGTTCCCGCCGCTGGGTCGAATAGATTCAACTGTAGCCCCAAAGCACTCATCTCAGGAGTCAATATATACGTATAGGCGATCGCAATTATCAAAAGTAGGATCGATAAAAGAATCGGCTGACGTCCTGCATACTCGGAAGCATTTTGAGTTCCTTTAATAGCCAAGAGACTCGTCAACACTAATGCCGCACACAGCAATTCAATGCGATTAAAAACCCAGAAGATTGAATATCCTGCTGTGGCAAATCCGGCTTGAGTCATCATGCCAGTTGCATAAAGACTAGGCATAATCACCAAATCCAAAATTAAGCTGCTACTTAGCCAGAAGGCTAAAGTAAAAATGACAGTTGTTTGCCATGCAGGTCGCTTTAATTGGATATTAGAGATAGCAGCCATCGTGTTTCCTCTCCTTTCTGTCTTATTTTCAGCTTAACGAACAGCGTTGGCGAAAAATGTTAATTTTTTTCACTAAAACATGAAATAAATCATCATAAAACTTTAATTAAAATAATTACTCAGAGTAGTGTGGTGAAGTCTATGCACTCGTTCGATGCCAGGAAATCTCATGTCGTAAAGGCAAGTTTCCAAAAATTGTCACTTACTTTATTCAAACCAATTCCTAATCTCCGGCTTGGCTTGTTCAGTCTTGGAATTGGGCTTTTAAGTTTTGCCCCTCAGCCTGGCGCTACCATCACGCCTCCCAATCAAAGGGAAACACCTCCGGCTTCCATGTGGGTGGAGATGGGACCAGACGGGATGGCGATCGCGCGTGCGATTACACCAGAAACGACTTGTCCAAGCCTCACCTTAGACTCGCAATTACAACCCATGCAGGTGCGGGCAGCAGCCCAACCTCCAGACTATCCAGTGTTAGTCTGTGAACTGACAATTCCTTCAGGTACTCAATCAGCTGCGATCGCAGGTCAAGCTTTACCCCTACCAAAGTCCAATCCTGAGCGGATTCTTGTCATAGGTGATACAGGCTGCCGGATTAAAATCAGAAACAATGCCAATCAAGCCGGGGAAAGTAAAGGCGAAGCTCAAGCCTGCAACGACCCGCAAGCGTGGCCCTTTAATCAAATAGCGAAAACTGCTGCTGCCTGGGAACCAGATCTAGTGATTCACCTCGGTGACTATCATTATCGAGAATCGCCCTGTCCTGCTGGAAATAGCAGCTGTGCAGGTAGTCCTTGGGGGTATAACTGGGGGGCATGGAATGCGGATTTTTTCACACCAGCAGCCCCATTATTGCAAGCAGCACCTTGGGTAGTAATTCGCGGTAACCACGAAGATTGTAATCGTGCTGGAGCAGGTTGGTTCCGCTTTCTCGATCCCCGCCCCTTGCCTACAAGTTGTAAGGAATATACATTGCCTTACACGGTTCCCGCAGGGAACTTGCGACTTTTAGTGTTGGACACCTCAAAAGCCAACGACCTCAAAGCACCTCCAGATCAGGTAGTTGCCTACTCGCTTTTGCTTGCGGAAATAAATTTTTTAGCAGGGAAAAACGCCTGGTTACTCATGCATCATCCCCTGTGGGCAGTTGGACACCAGGGCGAGGTTGCAGGAAATGAACAACTCTTTCGCACTAATCCTACACTTCAGGCAGCTTCTAAAAACAGCCTTTCTCCGGGAATAAAACTGGTGTTAAGCGGTCATATGCATCTGTTTGAGGCACTTAGCTTTGCTGACAAGCGTCCGCCCAACATTGTGGTCGGAAACAGTGGCACACAGTTAGACCCTCCAATCACCTCCTCCTTGACCGGGCTTCCGATAGCAGGCACAAATATAGCCAGTGGCAAAACTATCCACAAATTTGGGTACGCTACTGTTGAGCGAGCGGGTAGTGGCTGGAAGATGAGCATCCATGACATAAATGGAGCAGTAGAAACTATCTGCACAATTCAGGGTTCTAGCGTCGATAGCGCTATATGTACACCTTAAATAAACTCATGATTTCTTTTCAACCCATGCGCCTTTTAACCGTATTCGCAACCACACTTACCCTAGCGGCAGAAATTGTGGGAATTGTCGGTCAGTCTGCTCATGCCATTCAGCTTCAGGATGGAACGGTCTGGTTTGAAAAGTCGCCTAGCTTAATTGCCACCACAACTACCTTCAATAATACTTATGTATGGGGAGCAACCTATTATTTCACGCTCAGCTTGCCAGAGAATGCCGGTGAACCGCTGCAACGGGTCACTATTACCCAAATTGAAGGATTAGATAATATCCGATATCAGCTTGAAGACAGCTATGCCTTTGAGGGAAGACGTAGGGATAAAGGAAAAAAACTTACTCTAGGAGAGGTAACTAGGAATCGTGATAACCGCGAGGTTTCCGTAACGTTTGATCCGCCAGTTCCTCCGGGTAAAACAGTGACAATTGCCCTTCGCCCTGTTCGTAATCCCTTTGATGACGGTATCTATCTTTTTGGAGTTAAGGCGTTTCCTGCTGGAGAAAAAGCCTATGGTTTAAATCTAGGAGTTGGACGCCTGCAATTTTACCGACGAGGTTACATCTTTTAAGTTAATTCGTAATTATATGAGTGGGTGATATAATGTCCGCTTAAACACTTACGATATGCGGATGTTGGGATTCTGCAGTAATTTCACTGTATGACGATAGAAATAAGATGTCCGCTTAAACACTTACGATATGCGGATGTTGGGTTTTATGCCTCAACACAATATTGCTCAGGTTGGTGTTGGGTTAAACGCAGTTCAACCCAACCTACAATTTGTAGCTTACTTGAAGTAAACCTAGCGGACAGAACAAAGGAACCGCTTCAGGCGCAAGGGGAAGAAAAAGCGCAATACTTGCTTACACACACGCTAAGCGATCGCGTAATCCTACTCGTCAGTTGATGAGGCTTCGGAACCTGACTCAGCAGATTCGGTCGTCTGCGATACAGGATCGATATATTGACTATCCATCAGAAAAGCGCCTCTAGCAAAGCGTACACCCCAATATCCCCCTGGACGCCGGTCGAGGATGACGCCTTCTTCGCCAATGCGAATTACATCCGGAGGACGCAACATCGGCATCGGTTCAGCTGTTTTGACATAGGGTGGCAACGCTACTACTCGGACTTGGTCACCAATAGCAAATTCTTTGGACATTTTTAGATAGTTATGAATTATGAGTTTTGAGTTTTGAATTAAAAAGAGTTAATTTCTTCAATTCAAAACTTAAAACTTTTCAATGAAAAAATCAGCACTTTTAAGGAGCTTGCCAAATTCTATTATGGTATTGCTCTACATCTGCGTATGGGTCTTCAGCAGCGTGTGAGTGACCGTGGCTTTGCTCTTGGTAGTGTTCATGCTCATGGGGGATGTCCCCGTGGATGTGTTCGTGACTATGGTGATGCCGGTGGTCGTGCCCATGATGGTAATGATCGTGGCTATGGGCGTGACCATCTCCATTTGCTACAGATGCGATCCGGAACTTGCACATTTCACAGTTCATCTGCACCTGTCCTAGCTGAGTTTCAATTTCTCGTTCTCGTAGTACAGATAACAGAGTTGGGTGAATACCCATTTCTGGCAGACAAGCCATAGAAATATCTGGGTATTGCTCTTGCTGCTGGGCTGTGATGTCGAAAATCTTTTTAACAAGGAGTCCAGTAAAGAGAAAGTACGGCAGGACAATAATTCGTTTGGGCTGGTAGAGTCGGGCGCGACGGAAGCCTTCTTCTAAACGGGGATGGGTAATGCCGATGAAGCAAGTTTCCACCGTAAGGTAGCCGCTGCCTTCCCAAAGAATGCGGGCGAGTTTATAAACATCGCCGTTGGCATCGGGATCGCTAGAACCACGACCGACAAAGAGTAGTACAGTGTCTGAGCGATTCCCCTGAAGTTGATCTAGCTCAGCAAGGCGCGATCGCCATAAATCCAAAATCGCAGGGGTAATTCCAAAATGCCGCCCGTAGTGAAACTTCACCTGCGGATGCCTAGCCCTTGCTCTATCTAACTCGTTGGTGATATCAAACTTATTGTGCCGAGCCGCAAATAAAAGCACCGGCAACGCCGATAGCTCTGTGTACCCTTGTTCCACACACCTGTCAACGCCCTCTTGGATAGTAGGACCAGTAAGTTCTAAGAAGCAAGGCACAACAGGCCGCGAGTTGTCTTGGGCTTGATAGGCGGCGGCAAAATCTAGAAAACTCTGCCGTCCATCTTCATCTCTGGTGCCATGACCAATCATCAATAGGGGACGTTGTAGCGGTAGAGAAGGTAATTGAATGGATTGATCCGCTGAATTAGAGAGCGCAGTTAAATCGGTTGTATTTGCAGGAGGCATCTATTTAAAAATTCTTTCCCGTGCGAGGCAGGAAATAGAGTGGACTGATAACAGGTAGGCATTCTGGCTTACGAGCTTAGCCACATTTATGGCTCAGGTTACAGAGGACTCGTTTACATCTGCCGCACAGCCCCGGACTTTCACCGGCGTTTCCCTACCTTGTTAGCATTTGGGTTTGCCTTGTTATATTAGCTGATTCAGTTCTTGCCTAAAATGCGGGGGAGGGGGTATAAAAGAGGGCATTCAACAGATTTGATCGAACCAGTCCCCGCTCACGCCGGAAGTTTTAACGCCGCCGCACCGGAGATGTATGGGTATTGCCTTCTGGCCCAGTCACAGAAGTAGAGCCATTTCCAGTTTTGCGGTTGAGGGTGTTGCCATTAACCGTGGTGTTGTTTTGACCGCTGTAACCGTCAGTCGTGCTGTAGCTGGCGTTTCCACTACTACTGCCATTGACACTCTGATCAGTTTTGGGATTGGTGCCAGTAGCGTCACAGTTATAGTCGATACTGCCCCCCTGCCCTTGCTGCGCCTGAGTTTGAGTATTACAGTCAACACTGCCACCATTGGAGCCGTTGATAGAACTGTTATTACTGCCGTTATACTGACCATTCTGGTAACTACCATTACCGCTGGTAGTACCATTCACGCTATGACCTCCTGATCCAGTGGCACTACCGCTGCCGCTGTAATTGCCATTCCCCTGACCATCTGTATGAAAGTGGCCTTGACCCGTGGCATTCCCGCCACCAGAGCCTTCCACGGTGCCGCTTCCGCCCCCGGTGTAGCCACAACCGCTGGGATTCCTGGGGCAGGGATTAGTAATGACGCCGCCGTTACCAGTAGCGGTGCCACCTCTGGGGCCAGTTGTTGTTCTTTGACCAGCAAAAGCGGGTAAAGCACTTAAAGCGATAGCAAGTCCAAAAACAGATGCAGTTAGAATTAATTTCATTATTTTTTCCGTTGTATAAATGAACTAATTAGATGCAGAACAAGGCTTGTACTTCAGTCACAGGCAACTCCCAAAGTAATTCTGGTTGCCAGCTATCAACGTCAAACTGAGAGTTTTGTCCCCGCTGGTACGCATCCCATAGCTTGTCCCAGCTGAAATTAAGTTGATTTGCTGAGTTCTGATGCAGGTCTTTGTATATAATTCCCAAAAG
>JAESFH010000166.1_pt1 | contig 46341 bp, 43 predicted proteins | sample 9269381 | NCBI WGS metagenome assembly JAESFH01 (sample SAMN14504062, study PRJNA617094) | algae metagenome | isolation source: Aphanothece sp. CMT-3BRIN-NPC111 and co-occurring heterotrophs from well... | place: USA: Clark Mountains Wilderness, California | collected 2010-04-18
CAAGTATATAAATTTTTACTTTATAATAACCTGAGCCAAGGCGTGTTTCTTAGCCATCCATTTCTAGTCGAACGCATTGGACACCTGCGGGAGTGGGCTAATTCAGAAGAATATCGCCAAATTCGCCAGGGCAATTATCAGCGGGCGACAGCAGAGGGAGCGGTGAACGTCTCTTCGGAAACAACGGCTAGTGACGTGGATACACTGCGGCGTCAAATTGAAAATTTACAACAGGAAATTAACCGGATTAGATCTCAGTCAGAAGATTAGTGGTTAGTTATTAAGCACGTGGGTGAAAATAAACGTAACCATGAAGGTCTGGTGATGGGTAATGGGTCAACACTTGGCAGCTGACAACATACGGGCATGGCATTGCTGACAATTAACTACTAACACTTTCATCCCATAGGCGATCGCTCAAAGTAGCAAGAAGAGCGGCTACAGCTTCCGCTAGAATACTCACCAGGCGGAACAAGGCGACGGCACTAAGGAGCAAACCCCCAGAAAAGTGTTGATCCAGAAGTGCGATCGCGGTAGCTTCAAACACCCCAATGCCTCCCGGTGCGCCAGGGATAATTAAGCCCAACAGCCAAGCAAAGCTGAAGGCGCTGAACACCAGTGCTGTCTGACTGGAACTCACCGATGTCACCGCCAGTAATGTGAACAAAAACCCAGTACCACGCAGCCCTAAAAAAACTAGCTCTCCCAATAAAGGTAGCAGGGGATAATGTTTAATCTGAAAGACTGCGGCATCAGTGGCTTTTCCTTTGAATCGGCTGAATAGTTGAATGATTAAGTTCAAAATCCGGGGATGAACGCCTAACAAAATGACGGCTAAACTTAGAACTTGCAAGCCCCAATTTTGTTGTTGAGCGCCTAGCAAAGCAATTAGTAAAGCGGCAGCTGCCATTAAAAGTGGTTCCAGTAATACGCTCACAGTAGCAGCGCCTAAAGAGCCACCGGCATCTGTAACAGCCCAAATGCGACCAGAGAAGTGCCAGACATTGCCAGGTAAATATTTAGCAAGGTTAGTTTTTAGATAAACCTGGATCGCCCATCGCCGCTTAACAGGCTGCTTGAACGATTGGAGAATCCAACTCCACACCCATCCCGCCCAAATGTGAGCGATTAAAGTGAGTGAAAGTGCGATCGCTAAACTTATCCATCCCGCCACATCAATCCGGATCGCTGCCACTTCCTGCCAGCGATCCTTGAGTGCCTTAGCCAAAAAAAATAGCGCCCCACCTAGAATTACCCAACGTAAGTAGGGCTTCAAACGCGACCAAATTTGCTTCATCAACTTATACCAAGTTGCGTTCATACATAGTACTTTCTCTCCCCCTTGTCCTTAAACCGGAAGCGAGTGACGAGCAAATATAGCAGTCGCCATAATGGAAGAGTGACACTATACCTCAACCCCGTGCGCCCAGAAGTGTTGCTCTCACGCTTGAACGGCTAAAAGCTAACTGAAGGATTGCTATAGAAGCCCCCTGAAGCCTGTTGCTTAACTTATACCCTCTTTTCTACCTCTCCAGTCAGAGCTTAGAGCAAAGTCGCTTTCTAGCCCTAGAGGGATTCTAAATCTGGTACAAATCACTAAATTTGTTAATAAGTTGGTTTGCTTAGCTCGCGGCAATAAGCAGACTTTTCAAAATATTTAGCTGTTCGCAAGAATCTGTAGGGACTTAGAAGAGGAGAAGCTGTTAATATGAAACGTTCTGATTTATCCAAAGTTATCGGTGCTGGCGTTCTTGGCTTAAGTTTGGCTCTTGTGCCCTTAACTATGCCATCCTATGCTCAAACAGGCGGCAGTGGCACCGGTGGCGCTACTGGCACCAGTGGCACCACTACAGATGGCTCTAGCCCGGCAGATACCACCACTCAGACAGGGACTGACACTACAACAGGCGATCGCGATTTTGATTGGGGCTGGCTAGGTTTGCTGGGTCTTGCAGGTTTGGGTGGTTTGGCTGGTCGCAAGCGCGAAGAACCAGCACGTTACCGGGAACCCGATGAAGTGGGCCGTACTGGCACCCGTTACTAAAAAGTAGTACCGCTACCAAAAATCTGAAATAACCCCAAGAGGGCTTTAGGAGTCTTGCCTAAAGCCCTCTTTAGTTGTATCCCCGAATCGGTACAAAGCAGGATTGGGTCAGTTTGTTAGATGAAACAATTATGCGATCCCTATATGCCAAGCGCTCAATGGCAGCTAGATTATCCTGGATCTCTCTACAGTTAGAGAATACTTGGCTCTGAGTCTTAGTCACAATGTGACTTCGGCTAGATGCGGGGATCGCTTTTGTATCTGTAAGCTTAAAAATCGTTGGCTGTAAAAAAATAGGAGTAGTTTATGAAACATTGGATGAAAAAATTACGGCTCCGCCAAATCTTAACCATCTTTTTGGCAGGAGTGGCACTATTTGTTACCACCGCTTGTAACAGCGGCGATGTCCGAGGTGCGCGTCCAGAGAACCCGCCTGTTCAAATGGGTGGTGCAAACAACCCTCACAAGGGTGGTGGAGATGGTTACACGCAATACAAGATGTCCACTGACCCTAATGTAAATCGCAACGCAGCTAATACAAAGCGCGATTCCGCTAGCGCCGATGTGCAAATAATTTCCAACCAGCTGATTGCTGCAAATAGCGATGAGTTACTTTACCCAGGTTCTGCTCCTACTACCACCAATAAGGCGCTTGACGTTGTACCTGGCCCTGGGCAAACCGGAAACAAATCTGGGTCTCTGCCTACAGAGGGTCAACGCATAGTTACTGGCAGACAGCCCAACGCCGAAACCGTAGAGAAAGCTGCCAACGCCTTCAAAGATGCTTCTTCCTTCATAAAGGATAAGGCAGATGAAGCCAGCCAGAGACCTGAACTGCAGAAAAACCCAGCTTTAGGCAAGTAAGAGCTAGTCTTGTGGTTTAATCCTAAATGTTGGGAATCTCTGCCCTTGTCAACGCACAACGTTTTCAATGTCAGGCTTAAAAAGAGCTATTTGCTGTTGAATACGTTTTACTTTGACATTTAACTCACGCAAAAATAACAAAAGGAGTTGTTCTATGAACAAAGTAATCAATTGGTTGAAAAGTATTCGTCCCGGCAAGGTAATAGCAGTTTTTCTGTCCAGCCTTCTACTGTTTGTTAGCACCGCTTGCAATAACACTCCTAAAGTGCTAGCAAATACTGGAGGCCCAGGAAATAATACGAGACAGGAAGTTCCTTCTGGATTGCAAGATGTGGGAGCGGGATCAGGAAAGGATGCCAGACCAGAAGTTCCTAAGCAGGTTCTAAGCAATCCTTACGAAAAAAACACCATGAACGAATATAGTGAGGTCGATCCGAGAACGGACACCTCAAGGGCGGATGCAAAGGCTAAGGCTCTTGTAGATAATGCTGAGCGGAACATCAATACGAAAGGGATTGACAGTCCAGAGCAATATGTTGAAAATTATCGCTCCGGTACACCTCTTGGTGAAAGAGTTCGCCGACTTGGTGAAGATGTAAGCAATTCAGCTAAAGAAGTGACTGAAGGTGTATCTAAGGGTACTCAGAAAGGACTTGAAAATGTCAAGGGAAATACCCAGGATGCTGCTGACAATGCTCCTAGTGCAGTCAAGTCTAAGGTTAGCAGTGACATTAAGAACACCAAGCGTGGTTTGGAAAAAGCCGCTGATGCGATCGATTAGTTAATCAGCTAAAGCAATAGTTCTAGAAACCCAGTCAATGTTTCAATATACAAATGGCTGGGTTTTTTGGTTGAGTAAAAAGACATTAGTTGGGGTATGCATCTAATATCTTTGACCGCAACTTGTTATTACTTGCCATGCTGAAGATACCAGTTATGCAGCACTATCTGGTAAATTTCGCGCCAGGGAAGCTGGTTTTTCCTTGCTAAGTCGGCGCAATCTTCGTATTCTGGCTGCACATTCAGAATTTTCTTCTCCCCAAGGTGTCCACTCCAGGCCACCTTCACGCGCACCAATCCATAGTCTGTCTGAACCTCCTGGATTTCACGGTGCAAAATAGCTCGTTGCTGAATCTGGCGTCGAACGCCCAAGGTGGTAGTTTCGCGGAAGAGAACAGCTTCACAAGCGGACAAATGCTCTAAATGGCAGATAACCGTTAGCAAGATTCCAGGGCGAGACTTCTTCATGCCAATTGCTTGGGTGAAGACATCGACAGCACCAGCGGCAAACAGTGCCTCGAATACATACCCTATGGCTTGGGGGTTCAAGTCGTCGATTTGTGTTTCTAGTACAGAGATATTTTCTAGCAGAATGTCAGTTGTGAGTTGTCCGTGGTTTGTTGTTTCTGCTACTGATGTGCGATCGCTCACCACTGATCCCTCGCCAAGCCAAAGCCGCAGAATGTTGGGAATAGGTAACTCGCGGGAACCTGCACCTAAGCCAATGCGCTGGATAGTCATTGAGGGCGGGGGGCCAAAGTCAGTGGCTAGCGTCAGTGCGATCGCAGCACCAGTCGGTGTCACCAGTTCCCGCTCAATTCCATTACTGTATACAGGCACCTGACGCGATTCCCACAACTTCAACACCGCTGGTACAGGCACTGGCAATTGGCCGTGAGCCGCCCACACTGTACCGCCCCCAGTTGGTAGAGCAGAGCAATATAATTCCTCAATTCCCAACCAATCTAATCCTAAGCAAGTGCCAACAATATCTACAATGGCATCTGTAGCTCCCACCTCATGAAAATGCACGCTCGTTGGAGCAACGCCATGCACCGCACCTTCTGCCTCTGCCAGACGCCGAAACACAGCAAGGCTCCACGCTGAGGCTCGTGGTGGCAAATCAGCTGTCTCAATTAGCCGCTCTATTTCTGGTAGGTGTCGGTGAGGGGAAGCATCGTGATTATGATGGTGATCGTTTCTGCCGTGGGGGTCTTGGCGCAATAACTCGACATGAACTTTCGTAGCTAGCTGACCATGGCGATGGACTTTTTCTGCTCGTAACTGGTATTCCCCATCCATACCCAGTGCTTTGAGCTTTTCAATTAAATATTCCAGAGGAACACCAGCATGCACGAGTGCCCCCAAGCACATATCGCCAGCAATTCCCGTTGGACATTCTAGATAAGCTAACTTTGTCATAAGGCAAGTAACTGGCAATTAAATTAATGGCTACTTTATACACCATTCATGCGGAGACACCCCAAACACGTCTAATAGAACAAATCGTAGATGCCCTGCGAAATGGCGCTGTAATGCTATACCCCACGGATACTGTCTATGCGATCGGTTGCGACCTGAACGTTAAGTCAGCTGTAGAGCGCGTGCGGCGAATTAAGCAGCTCTCCAATGATAAGCCCCTAACGTTTTTGTGTCCCTCTCTTTCTAACATTGCCCAATATGCCTGGGTTAGTGACCCCGCCTACCGCCTTATGAAACATCTGATTCCAGGCCCCTATACATTTCTGCTACCTGCGACTAAATTAGTGCCTCGGCTCGTCCAGAACCCAAAGCGCAAAACTACCGGGATTCGTGTTCCAGATCATCCAGTATGTCTAGCACTATTACAGGCATTGGGTAATCCTATTATTTCCACCTCAGCTCACCTATTGGATGAAGATGGGAATGCCCCAACAGTTGGACTGGAACAGGCAAAATTATTTGACCAACTCGATAAGTTGGTGGATGTGATTATTGACAATGGCTCAGAACCAGGCTCTGAAATGTCAACCATTCTGGATTTGACTGAGGAGGAACCTACAATCGTGCGACAAGGTTTAGGTTGGGAGGCGGCAATAGCTTGGGCAACACCCGCGAGCTAATGAAGTAGGTGGGCAGAATTTAAGTAAGAGACGCGGCGATCACTCCCTGCGTCATCTTCAACCAAGATAGCTTTTTTGCAAGAGGTCTAGTAAATAGCATCCGATTTGTGAGGTAAAGCTTGTGAGTGATGAGACAACGCCGCTACACGCGATGAACCCTAGAAGTCGATTTTCCGACCGAGCAGCGGATTATGTTAAGTATCGACCAAGCTATCCAGCCGCAGCTATTGATACTATTCTGGAAGGGCTTGGAGCAGCGGGCGAACTCGTAGCGGCAGATATTGGTGCTGGTACAGGTATCTCCTCGCGTCTGTTGGCTGAACGCGGACTTCGGGTACTTGCCATCGAGCCAAACGCTGCCATGAGGCAGGCCGCTGACCTTCATCCGTTGATGCAGTTTTGTGAGGGGACAGCAGAAGCTACCAACTTACCTGATGCATCAGTTGACTTAGTGGCTTGCTTCCAGGCTTTCCATTGGTTTGACCCTGAGCCGAGCCTTTTGGAGTTCCACCGCATTCTGAAATTATCTGGGCGGCTGGCTGTGGTTTGGAACGATCGCGATCGCCATGACGAATTTACACAAAGCTACAGCAGCTTGGTGAGGAAAGCATCGAATAATCATCCGGCTGAGTCGCGTCTCGTTTCAGTCGGCCCACTGCTGGCAAGTTGCCATTTCCCTCATGTGCGTTGCCATACCTTTACCTACCGACAAAAGTTAGACCTGGATGGACTAATTGGTCGTGCCCAAAGTGTCTCCTACATTCCACGTTCAGGACTGGCGCATCAGCAACTTGTCTCTGATTTGAAGCAGCTACATAAACGCGCTGGCGACGATCGCGGCTTAGTCTACCTGGTGTACCGCACCAGTGTATACCTCGCCAACCGCACAATTAATCACTAAAATTTTGTTCATGAGAAAAGCTGGGAGAGTTTAACGGTAATAAGACTGTAAATGTTGTGCCCAGCCCCTCTTCACTTTGAACGGTAATTTTGCCACCGTGAAGATCTACAGAGTTTTTAACGATCACTAGCCCCAATCCTGTACCAGGGATATCACGGACATTGGAAGCCCGGTGGAAAGACTCAAATAACCGAGGCAGGTCTTTGGGGGGAATGCCAATACCAGAATCTTGGACTTCAAAGATGGCGACGTTATCCTCAATTGCCAGTTTAAAGTAGACTGCACTGCCAGAATGTGAGTACTTAATCGCATTAGAAAGTAAATTGCTGAAGATGTGTCGCAGTAGCTTTTTGTCCATGCAAGCTAGCGGTCTATCTGGTAACTGCCCGGATGAGGAAGCGTAACTGACAAAGTTTATAGCCTGCTCTTTTGTCGCAATAAGCTGCATTTCTGCGATTAGGGTTTGGCAGAATTTTTCTAAATCAAGGGGTTCTGGATTGAACTCTAGTTTTCCCGCTTCCGATTTTTCAATGACTAGAACATCCTCAATCAACTCGTTCATCTGCTTGACACTGGCTTGAATCTGTTGAAGATAAGCGATTTTTTTTTCCTCCGTCCATTTGTGCTTATAAAGCTCTAGACATTGAGCAGAAACCAGGATTGTAGTTAGTGGGGTACGAAACTCATGAGAAGCTATGGAAATAAAACGAGATTTTAGTTCGTTGAGTTCTTTCTCTTTAGCTAATGCCTTGCGAACTTCTTCTTCAGCAATTTTGCGCTCAGTAATGTCCCGCCATGCCACAACCACACCATCACCCAATTTAGCAGCGCGGATATCTAAAGTTCTAGGCAGGGACTGGTTGTTAAAATTATCTGCATATACTAAGACTTCTTTGACAAGGGGTTTCCCGGTTTCTACAACATTGCAGTACTCATCAAATAGCCCAGTTTCTTGATGATAAGGTAGCAATTCTAGCAGATGCTTGCCAATCTGTTCTTCCTTAGTCATGCGATTGGTAGCGCAAGCCGCCGCGTTAACATACTCCACTAAGAAGTCCACAATACAACCAGACTGATCGCGAATGCTTGTGTAGATGCCAAAACAATCCAGTAAATTCTCAACGGAAGTCCGAAAACGCTCTTCGCTTTGTTCTAGTTGCCTCTTCAGGTGACTTCTTTCTACAACATTGTGGATAGCAAGACGAAGACTTTCAGGCGTCATGCTTCCCTTAACCATATAGTCAGAAGCTCCGTTTTTCATTGCCTGTACAGCGATCGCCTCATTCCCCTGACCTGTTAGCATCACTACTGGCAGGTGGGCAAAGTCGATCTGGGCCTTTAATTCGCTTAAGAATTCCAGCCCATCGATATCTGGTAGCAGGAAATCCAGCAAAATCGCATCAGGCTTTATCAACCTGCATAATTCCAGCCCATTTTCCCCATAATCTGACTCTAAAATCGTATAGGTATATCTGGAATCCTGAAGCAGGTAGCGGCGATAAGTTTCCCGATCCTCTAGACAATCATCAATGAGCAAAATCGTCCGTTGAGCCTGTATCATGCCTATCCCCTTGCTGTTTCGGAAATCATGCCAGTTACATCAGTAAGAATGACGGTTTCAAACCAGTAATCAATCACCACCTGAATCGTTTTCATGAATTTCTTGATGTCAATTGGCTTGATAATATAACTATTAGCCCCATACTGATAGCAAATATCGATATCTTTGGGGCTAGAGGAGGTTGTGAATACTACAACCGGAATGCTTTTGAGAACATCATCTTGCTTAATCTGCTCAAGAACCTCTCGTCCATCTGTCCCTGGTAAATTGAGATCGAGCAAAATAATTGATGGACGCGGCGATGAAACTTTTTCAGCGTACTCTCCAGTATGATAGAGAAAGTCTAACGCCTCATCCCCATCAATACAACGATAAATTGGGTGAGCAATAGACGACTTCTTAATCATTCGTCCAAAAGCTTCAAAATCTTCATCGCTGTCTTCAACCAGCAGTAATGGATGAATTGAGTTGCCTGCCATAAATCTCACCTTACTCCTGCAATGTGAAATAGAAAGTGCTACCTTGACCGTAGGTGGATTCAACCCAAATTCTACCGCCATGTCGCTCCACAATTTTTTTAGCAATAGTTAAGCCAGCACCCGTTCCACCCCCATATTTGTTGGCGGCATGCAGACGTTTGAATATGCGAAAAATGGCATCAAGATGTCTCTCACGAATACCAATACCGTTATCTTTAATATAGAAAACAATAGCTGAGGTTGGGGCTTCACCTTTTTGGAGCTTTTGAGCCGCTGAGTGAGCGTCCGAGTCCAAAAAACCAATCTCCACCCATTTATCTTCTCTGTCATTGTATTTGAGCGCATTGCCGATCAAATTACTAAATACCTCGCTCACTTGCACCTTGTCACATACAATCACAGGTAATCGTCGGGGAACGCGGATATCTATACGGGTTTCTTTCAAACTTATGCTTAATACGTCGATAACAGACTTCAACAATTCGTTCAAATCTGTCCGCTGCATCGACAGTTCCACCCGTCCCAGACGAGAAAAATGTAGTAAAGAATTAATCAAATCCTCCATGCGCTGGGTTAAACGCACCAGTGTTTGCAGTTTTGAGACTCCGTCTTCGGTAAGCACACCAGCATAATCTTCAATTAAGAAGCTTGAATAATTGTGAATTCCCCGCAATGGCTCTTTCAAGTCATGCGAAGCAATATAGGCAAAGGCATCCAGTTCGTTATTGCTACGTTCTAGCTCGGTATTTAATTTTGCCAATTCATCAGCCTTGCGTAGCACAATCCCAATAATGGCGCTCCTGAGTTCCAGCGCTTCATCGATTTCATACTTCTTCCAGGGCAAAGACTTTAATCTAACGGTTTCTTGCCACAACTCAAAGGATTTGCGAGGTGATAAACGCATACTACCGTCCGCAGTAACTTCCACTTCTTCCTTGGGATTGCCTCCCCAGTTCACAGTTTGAAGAACTTCCGGACGGAACCACAAAATATAATTTTTGGGAATCTGGGAAATCGAAAGTGCTAGTACCCCACTAGCAACATCTTTAAAGTTCTCTGCTTTTGGATAAAGTTTGGGTAAGGAATCTGTATAAAAAATATTATTATCTAATTGATTTTCTACCCATTCCATTAAATCTTGAATATCCTCTAGATCTGGCGTTTTACCGATAACAGTTGAATAGTCACCCGAACATATGGCGACGCCTTCGGCACTGACCAAATCTAGCAAGTTCGAGTGCGACTTAACTAAACCGTTCACAAAAATTTCTTCATTCCGGATCGCTTCAAGTAACTTTGACTGAAGTGAATTTAATTTAATTTTGTAATCTTTATCTTCATTTTCTTCTTTAGAAGTAAGTTCTAAAGACATAACTTGCCCTAAAAACTCGCAAACGGTACGCAGTTCATAGGGAACATACTTCGGGGAATAATGATGGCAAGCTATTAATCCCCATAGCTTTTTATCTTTGAGTATTGAAATTGACATAGATCCAGTAACTCCCATATTGGTTAAATACTCAATATGGCAAGGAGAAACGCTTCTTAAAACTGAGTAGCTAAGATCTATAGGGCTATTTGTAATCGGGTTATGAGCCGGAATCAGGGATGATGGCTGATAATTGAAATTAGGAATTAACCGCAGCCAATTAAGAGCAAATAGTTTTCTAGCTTGTTTGGGAATGTCTAAAGCAGGATAGTGTAAATCAAGATAAGGAATTAAGCTATCTAGCTTATCCTCTGCTATAACTGCCCCAGAGCCTTCAGTATCAAACTTATAAAGCATTACTCGGTCAAAACCCGTTATTCTTCGCACTTCTTTGACAACAGTTTGGCTCAACTCACTCAAGTTAGATGCTTTTTGAATTTTTGTAAGAGGGGCTTTCACTAAATTATGAAAGCTAAAAAAACTCACCTGGCTTTTATAAATTACAGGCTCTAGCTCAAGTACCAATACTTGCTCTGAACGATGGATAATGCCATCAAAGTGAAATACTGAGTCTTGATACTTTATTGATATTTTAATAGGATTGATATTTTCCCAATCTGATAAGAGACATTTATGTAAAGAATCTATTTGCTCACCATCCAGGATATCTGACAAGGTTTTGTTTAGCAATTCCTCTGGAGGAATGCCGATAATTTCGTCGGTATTATTACTAACTTGTAAAATTTTTAGCTGAGGTTCTTCTAAGACAAAAAGAATGCCGTGGGGCTGGATTGACCCAGGGATGTGAATTTGTTCCTGCTCCCAGTTGCTAAAATCAAATATTTCTACAGTTACGGCTTCTTCCTGACTCATCTGCTTATCTCCTTTTGTGAAAATGAAATACCTTCTGCTCTACTTTTGTGTTGGAGTTAGCATATACAGAGCGCAAAATGCATTGAAATTTAGTTAATTGAGACTTTAGCTAGAAGTCTCCCAATTTCTTGCCTGTAGCCTTCAAAATCTTTAATAAGTATAAATACTTAGATTTATTAGGCTTTGAAAGTTAATATATTTCATACAGTATCTTAAGTTATTGTCTCCAAACGTATACATTTTATACAGTATATTAAGGCTGTCTTTACAGGTGCATGTATAGAAAGTAGATTATCCAGCCATTCGACTTTGTATTTTCCTTACAATACTGAAATTGGGGCTGGCAATACTGAATTAATTCTTTTTTTTCCCAACTGAAAGTCAGCGGGTTCAGACTTTTTTATTCTTGGTCAGATAATAGTTGTATAACAACCTATGTGAAAATAAACGTAACTATGAAATGCTGGTAATTATTAAGAAATATAGCTGTGGTCATAATGGAAGAGTGAGAATCGACATCATCCCCAGGCACGGATAGTAGAGACGCCCTGCCAGGGTGTCTCTACTATTTGAGTGATTGCTATAATTCCCTATCACTAATCACTAAATAGATGCAATTTTCAAGGAAAGCTTTCATCTGCAACACCACTTGTTTCCGGGTGTTCCCAGCGAGAATCTGATTAGATTGCATTATTGGCTGCGCGATCACCTACCTCACCGCATCGCTGCTTCATCCTATTCGTCATTTCTTTGGTAAAATTACAAGGCGATAAATAGAGTATATCCAATACCTTCTATGGTTTTGGCTGATGGGGGCGACTGTGGCGTTTATACTAATCCCTATTAGGGATTGAAATATGCTTAAACTTAGTTGTTACGTCAGCATTAGTCAGCGTGAGTGAAACGCCCCGTAGTTCCGGCTTAGGTGTATGGTTTGGGCGCTTGGTGGCGGCGATATTTTTAGGTGGACAGGTAATTGTTCACCTATTGAGTCTGAAGATTCACCCGCGTAATACCCTCGACCAAATGGCAGTAGTTGGTCCAGGGTCGCTGTTGATTGCTTTGTTGACCGCTACTACTGTGGGTATGGTGTTTACGATTCAGGTATCACGGGAGTTTCTCAGTTTAGGTGCCGGAAATGCCGTTGGTGGAGTGCTGGCGATCGCATTGAGCCGCGAATTAGCCCCCGTCCTCACGGCTGTAGTTGTAGCAGGGCGAGTTGGATCAGCGTTTGCTGCTGAAATCGGCACCATGCGCGTAACAGAGCAGATTGACGCTCTCTATATACTGAGAACTGATCCCATTGATTACCTCGTCATTCCCCGCGCGATCGCTTGTTGTATAATGCTGCCAATTTTAACGATTCTGTCTATTGTTACTGGCATGGCTGGGGGAGTGCTGATTGCCACAAATTTATACGGTATTTCCCAAAACGTGTTTCTTGATTCTGCCAAAAACTTCCTAGATGTTTGGGATTTGTGTAGTGCGGCGATTAAGGGAGTTTTCTTTGGAGCGCTGATTGCTGTAATTGGCTGTAGCTGGGGCTTAACAACAACAGGTGGAGCAAAAGGCGTAGGGAAATCTACCACAGCAGCCGTCGTCACGGCTCTACTGGCAATCTTTATTTCCAACTTTTTCTTGTCTTGGTTGATGTTTCAAGGAACTGGCGGTGCAATTCTCCAAGGGGGCTGAAATCAAAAAACATTTCTCGCCTGCCCCTTGCATTTTGTAACTGGTGGGAAACTTTTGCCGGCCTGTACTAGTAGCCAGCCGCTAAACGTTCCCCAGCAGAGTGTCAAACGATTTTGGATTTTGGATTTATCTCGCCTACTATGCAGGACGAGGCTTGAACCAAATTTCACGTCGTCAAAATAGAATTGAATTAAGGTAATTTTATCTACCAGGATGGAAGCGTATGACGACCACGACATCTTCGACTGTATCAACCCAAGATATCGAGTTAAAGCCTAGTTATACCATTCCCTTGGTGCTTGTAATTGCTGGCATGGGGCTGCTAGCATTTCAAGCTTGGTTGAGTTTAGCGATCGCTGCCTTTGGGTTATTCCTACTGTTTCAGGCGGCAACAATACGCTTAAAATTTACACAAACAGCTTTAGATGTCTATCGTTCTGAAAGCTTAATCCGGCGCTTTCCTTACCAGGACTGGCAAAATTGGCAGATTTTTTGGAGACCAGTACCGATTTTGTTCTACTTCAAAGAAGTTAAGAGCATCCACTTCCTGCCAATTCTCTTCGATCCCAAGATGCTACAAACCTGCTTAGAGGAAAGATGTCCCGTCAAATAGTTAGTTGTTAGTTGTTAGTTGTTAAGTCAACCGCCTTACCCACAAAGGGATGAGGCTTGTTCCTAACCAAGAACCCTCGGTTGAAACCATAGGCTAATTGACTGTAGCCCAAAATGCTCAGGAGTCAGACAAAATGCTTTCTCGTTCCTCTCCCCTAAAAAACCCAACCCTATACATAACTATGTTTGTATTTTTTGGTTTTGGTTTGTGAAACTGTTTCCCTAGTCAGCAATGGCTGATAGTTACGTGCCTTTGTTAAAGGGGTGGACTCAGCTTTTTAAATTATACCAAAGTTATCTGTGGAAGGCGTTACACCCTGCCCCGCCTTCCTCTCCGCCCACAAGGGGACGGGGTTTCCATGCGGGAAGACTTTTATGAATTCAGACGAACCTCAAACCCAAGAACAAGAGCCAGCTATTGAGACATCAGATAATTTAGAGGAGCAAACTGCCACGGTGGAACCGACAGCGGAGGAACCAGCACCCGGTCTAGCTGAGAACGGGGCAGCAGAGGTAATCGTACGAGTTGCTGACCTCCAACGCCAGGAAGAGGAATTGAGGCAGCAAATAGCTCTCCTCCAAGCTTCTTACAATAAAATGCTGCAAGCGCAGATCGCTGAAACTCAGGCGACTTTGGGGCGCTTGGTGCAAGAGGCATTGAGCGATCTAGAGCAACGCAAGCAGGCCTTACAAATTTCAGTCGAACAACTAGAACGACGCCGCGATCGCATTCGGGAAGAGATGCGAAAGAATTTTGCTGGTGTATCTCAAGATCTTGCTATTCGGGTGCAGGGCTTTAAAGATTATTTAGTGGGTAGCTTACAAGATCTGGCTTCAACAGCTGAACAACTGGAACTGCCAACAGCCCAGGAATTGACAAAGCCAGCTGATGTAAGAAAGCTGGAAGTTGTGCCTGTACAATCCCCAGAAACGCCCACAACGCCCCGATTTACAGAAGAGAGTTTTCAAGCAACCGCGAAGCAAATTCGTAGCATTCTGGACAAATACCGCGCCATGCCTGACTATTATGGTCCTCCCTGGCAATTGCGGCGCACTTTTGAACCAGTTCACGCGGAGCGAGTTTCTAACTGGTTCTTCACTCAAGGCGGTCGCGGTGCTGTCCGCACAATGGGTAGCCGCTTGCAAAATATCCTGATTACGTCTGCGATTATCTCGGTGTTACGCCAGGTGTATGGCGATCGCCTGCGTACTCTTGTCCTCGCCAACACCCCAGAACGGCTGGGAGAATGGCGACGAGGCTTGCAAGACTGTCTGGGTATCTCTCGCAGTGATTTCGGCCCAGAGCGAGGTCTTGTCCTGTTTGAGGAACCAGAACCTTTGGTGCTAAAAGCTGACAGACTTATTAATGAAGGAAAAATGCCACTGATTATGATTGATGAAACAGAAGACCAAATCAATCTTTCGTTACTGCAATTTCCCCTTTGGCTAGCTTTTGCTCCCGATCCTCAGCAGATGTCAGCCGATTTTAGATTTTAGATTTTGTAACCACAGATGAACACAGATGAACACAGATAAGATAATTAACCTTGTCTGCGTTTATCTGCTATCGGTGGCGGTGGCAATTTTTGATTTTCAATTGGGGGATAAGGTGAATGGCTCTGGCGTTGAGTTTATGCGGTCTAATTTTGATTGCTGCCTATCTACTTGGCTCAATACCTACTGGGTATACGGCAGGACGGCTACTTAAGGGAATTGATATTCGGGAGCAGGGTTCTGGCTCTACTGGCGCAACTAATGTGCTGAGGACGCTGGGAAAAGGCCCAGCGCTGCTGGTTTTATTGGTTGATATGTTGAAGGGAGTTGGGGCGATCGCGCTTGTTTATGCTTTCTATTCCTTTACCCCAACCCCATTACTACCTTTAACCTGGCAACCTTGGCTAGTCGCTGCTGCCGGATTAGCGGTTATCTTCGGTCACAGTTGCTCAATATTCCTTAACTTCACGGGCGGCAAATCAGTTGCTACCAGTGTGGGAGTCTTACTCGCCATGTGTCTGTCGGTGGGTTTGGGAACAATGGGTGTTTTCGGCGTGTTTCTGGCTCTATCCCGGATCGTGTCTCTCAGTTCTATTGCTGGGGCGATCGCTGTTAACATCCTGATGATTCTCCTCGATCAGCCATTACCCTACGAGCTATTTGCTGCTGCTGGTGGCTTATATGTCATCTGGCGTCACCGCAGCAACATCCAACGCTTGCTTGCCGGAACGGAGCCGCAGTTAGGACAACAGGTGCCTACACAAGAAGCGATTAGCAATTAGCAATTAGCAATTAGCGATTAGCAATTAGCAATTAGCAATTAGCTTGATTGACTTATTATTTTCAACAATTTATGGAAGCAGTCGAGTTTTCTAACAGCTAAAAGCTAACAGCTACTTACCTAGCTGTTGAGAGCGCCTGTAAGCTGCTACAACTGCCTCTATCAAAGCAGAACGGAAACCTGCGCGCTCTAACTCGGCAATACCAGTAATTGTGGTGCCGCCAGGACTGGTAACGCGGTCTTTGAGTTCCGCTGGATGCATTCCCGATTCTTGTAATAACTGAGATGTCCCCAGAACCGTTTGCAGTGCTAACTTAGATGCGATCGCTCTCGGCAACCCAGCGGCAACGCCCCCATCTGCCAACGCTTCAATCATAATTGCTACATACGCCGGTCCCGATCCCGATAGACCTGTCACCGCATCCATTAAGGTTTCTGAAACCTCCACCACTTCTCCGACTGCCTGGAAAATTCTCCTTGCCCGTTCCAGATGTTCGGCGGTGGCTTGATCACCTTTGGCGATCGCACAGATCCCCGCCCCTACCGTTGCTGGTGTATTCGGCATTGCCCGAATCACTGCCTGTGCTGGAAAAGCAGACTCTAACTGGCTTAAAGAAACCCCAGCCAAAATAGAAATCACCACCTGCCCAGTTTCAACCCTAGCCCTTTGTGCCAGTTTAGCCACCACCGCATCAAACACTTGCGGTTTAATTGCCAACAACAGCACTTCTGTTGCCGCCGCTACCGCCCAATTGTCATCTGTTACCTGGACGCCGTATTGCTGTGCTAAAAAATCCCGCCGTTGAGGTAAGGGATCGCTGACAATCACATCGGCAGGGGAATAAATTTGCTGGGCAATTAAACGGGATAATAACGCTTCACCCATTACCCCGCCACCGATCAAACCAAACTTAATAGACAACCCTGCCCTCATCTATAAATAGAGTTATCAGTTTTGAATTTTGAGTCATGATTTATTCATTCAAAACTCAAAACTCAAAACTTTTACTGAGCCATCCGTACTTGTTCATTTGACCAGGCGGGAGCAGGAGCAGCTGGACGGGAAACGTGCACTTGCGACTGGGAAACTTCGTGAATGACGCCTGACTGAGTGCTAACTTGAACGCAGCTGGGCGTAAACAGGAAGATACTTTCGCCAATTCGCTCTTGATGACCATCAATGGCATAAGTGCCCCCAGCAACAAAGTCCACAGCTCGTTGCGCCTGGTCTGGGTCCATAATCGTCAGGTTTAAAACCACAGACTTGCGCTCCCGCAGTGCTTGAATCGCCTGCGGCATTTCTTCAAACGAACGTGGCTCCATCACCACCACTTCCGCAATGCTGTTGCTAGCTCCTGGCATACCAATCACATTATTCATCCTTGTCCCTGTTACTGAGTCTGATGTGATCACTGTCCGTTCACGAATACGGCCGCGGTTATGACGTTCTTCTTCCGGCGTTGGTTGAGGAGCCTCTTCTTGGTATCTGTTTGGGTAAGGTTCTCTCTCATCTACTTCTTCGTAATCATACTCGTATTCAACTGGTTCATTAAGACCAACGAAATCTCGTAGCTTGGAAAATATATTGTTCATAGTGTAAGCTCCTCAATCGCTTAGGTTGACCCTGACTACCAATTATCTAGTGGTATTGGCAATATCTTATCTCATGCCCATACTCGCTCCAGACTCTGCCGAATGCAAATCGCTCTTCATCCCCTACCAGGGTTGAATTGGTAGTTATAACATCCGTTCTCCAAAAATAATGCGCCCTAGGCGAATTATTGTGGCACCAGATTGAACTGCCAGCTGATAATCTGCTGACATTCCCATCGACAGATGTTGCATTTGAATATTTAACCAGTTTTGCTGCTTAATTTTATCAGCCAATTCACGGGTACGCTGAAATACTGCCAGGATCTCTGAGGAGTCGAGATTTATTGGCGGAATTGTCATCAATCCTTGAATTTGTAAATTTTTGCACTGGTCGAGAGTCGGTAAATCAGCAAGAAGTTCGGGGACAGTCCAACCGTATTTGTTAGGGTCTGGTAACAATTTCACCTGGAGGCAGACTTGCGGCTGACGGCACAACTGACCAGCTAAGTCATCAAGTCGCTGCGCCAGCTTTAAGCTATCTAACGAGTGAATCCACTGAAATTGTTCTATGGCTTTGCGGGCTTTATTGTTTTGGAGATGCCCAATCAGATGCCAGGTGATGTCTGGTAAATCTTGTAGTTGGGTTTGTTTGAGTTCCGCTTCTTGAATACGACTCTCGCCAAAATCCCGTACCCCAGCAGCATAAGCCTCTCGCATAGCCTCCACAGGTACTTGCTTAGTTACGGCAATCAGCCGCACAGATTCCGGCAGATGTTGACGAATCTCGGTAATGCGTTGTGCAAGTGCGCTCATTATTGGAAGGTTTGCTGATGAATTGCATGAAGCAGCTTGTGCTCCTGAGTTTGACCTGTGCGACGCAGCAGGCGGAGGCGGTTTTCCACTAAGAGGCGAGCATCAGAACGAGTGATTGGTTCAAAGGTGAAGCCATTGGCAGCAGCTGTCACTAAAAAAAATATCCGCTGGGCATAGAGGGTGGTAAATAATTCTTGGCTATCTTCCAGCAAACAGATTCTGTAAAGCAAGCCAAAGGTTGGGTGGTTAAGATAGGTTTCGCTGCTCATCAAAATCCAAGCGATTGAGGCTCATTCCTCTTGGGGGTTTGAAGGAGGCACATCCTCCTCTTTGAATTGTTAAAGAATAACTGGAAAGTGGTTCAAAGTTTGAGTTTATCAGCTTTCAGCAAGCTTCAGCGCTGCCAGTTGAGCTTGAGCTTTGTGGAGAGACTCGTACCGTTCTTTCTCGGGATCGCTGTCTGCAACAATTCCCGCTCCGACTTGCCCCCAAACAATATTAAGTCCTGAGTTATTTGATTGGGGATTTGTTTCCGATTCCCTACGCCTTGGCAAGAATAGATCGATGTGGTCAGTGTTGAGTTTATTCTCTCTGCTAAACAGGAGGGTGCGGATCAATATGTTTAAGTCTAGGTTGCCGCGCCAATCTAAGTAGCCGCAGGAGCCATAGAACAAATTGCGGCGCACGGGTTCAAGTTCTTCAATAATTTCCATACAGCGGACTTTAGGGCAGCCAGTAATCGTGCCCCCAGGGAAAAGGGCGCGAATCAAGTCAACGGCATCATAATCTGGGCGCAAGGTACCAGTGACATTGCTAACGAGGTGCATGACGTGGCTGTATCGCTCAATTGTCAGAAGTTCATTAACTTCTACCGATCCCCATTTACACACCCGTCCCAAGTCATTGCGTTCTAAATCTACGAGCATGATGTGTTCTGCCCTTTCTTTGACATTGGCAATCAGATCTTGCTCTAATTGCCGGTCTTGTTCTGGAGTAGCACCACGCGATCGCGTTCCGGCAATAGGTCGTGTCTGCGCCTCTAACCCCTGCAACTGCACCAGCCGTTCTGGAGAACAACTAATCACGGCACCCCACTGTGTCTGCCAATAGCTGCTCATGGGGGAGGGATTAATCTGCTGCAAGGCTTGATAAATCGCCCAGCTGTCCGCTGTTGTGCGAGTTTCAAATCGGAGTGAAATATTTGTCTGAAAGATATCCCCAGCCTGGATATACTTCTGGGCTTGCCGCACAGCGTCTTCGTAATCAGCTTGGGGCGAAAAGAAGAGGGGCAGATTTAAATTCTCTCCTGCTCCTTTGCTCCTCTGCTCCTTTGCTCTCCTGCTCCCCTGCTCCAGGTGGCTCTGCAAGTAATCGAGTTCCCTTTCACTGGTGGAGGCTAACCAAATAATTTGTTCCCAGTGATCGAGGACGGCAAAAGATGCGGGCTCGTACCAAAAAGCTACAGGAAATGGCAAGGGATCAGATTTGAGGCTGGGCAGCTGCTCGATCTCCCAGGCGAGGTCGTAGCCCAGCCAGCCTAGCCAGCCGCCAGTGAAGGGTAGAGAGTTTTGAGTTTTGAGTTTTGAGTTTTGAGTTAAGAAATTTTGATCTGCTTGGCTTATCTGCGAGCGTTGGAGCAAACGGCGTAGGAAGGGTAGAATTTGCCCCACAGGTGGCGTCCACATCTGAGGGCGTCCTTCTGCAATTCGGGGAACACCTGCACAGATTGAGTATCTTGCCAGCTGGGGGGTAGGTGTCGGGTAGGGACTTTCTAGCAAGGTGGCGATTCTCCCTGCGTTCCGAAACAAGGCGTCGAACACCTCGGAGCCAGTTCGATGTTCTAAGGGAAGCGATTGCCAATACCAGGGCAGGAGGTGTTTCATCTAAACCCCCAGGAGACCCCCGCCATAACGGTACTTTGTTTGGCGGTGGAGCGAGTAACAACCGACATAAGGCGCGGCTGCAAGTGGCTAGGGTTCACGCGCAGATAACCGATGCCCGTAAAGATTTTTTGCATAAGCTGACGACTCAACTGGTTCGTGAAAACCAAACAATCGTAGTTGAGGATTTGGCTATCAAAAATATGGTGAAAAACCATAAACTCGCTTTCGCGATTAGCGATGCTAGTTGGGGTGAGTTGATTCTCCAACTTGTTTACAAATGCGAGTGGTATGGGCGAGAACTGATTAAAGTTGACCGATGGTTTCCTAGCTCTAAAAGATGTGGAAACTGTGGGCATATCGTAGATAACCTGCCATTGAATATCAGAGAGTGGAAATGTCCTAGTTGTGGGGTAAACCATGACCGCGATATCAATGCTAGTAAGAATATTTTGGCTGCGGGACTCGCAGTGTCAGTCTGTGGAGCAACCGTAAGAGCCGAAGAGAGCAAATCTCGGAAGCCAGGTGCTTTGAAGCAGAAACCTAAATAGCGATGTTTAGGAATCCCCCACTATATCGGTACTCCGATTAGTGGTGGGAGGATGTCAAAGCGACCATTGGCAGCAAATTAACAGGGTGAATCCAAAATCTCCAATCTCAAATCTACAGCCCCTCACCTCCCACAATCAGCCGCGCACCCCACAACACAACTAAAATTGCCAGCACCGCCCAGTCGCCTTTCTTGAGCCGCAGCTGATGCCACTGCACCCGATGCGTATTCGGGGTAGTGAAACCGCGTACCTTCATCGCACTGGCGATTTGATCTGCTCGTAATAAAAGATTTTCTAGCAGCCGCTCAATCACCATCAACCAAACTTGAAGGCTTTTGCGGATGCCCAGCTTTTTCCAGTTAATCGCTCGTGTATTAACAGAACGGACGAGATTCTGGACTTCTTCCAAGACTAGAGGAATGAAGCGCAAAGACAAAGTCAACGTCAGCGCAATTTCTGTAACCGGCCAGTTGAAGCGCCGCAGGGGTCGCATCAAGCTCTCAATACCGGCGGTAATTTCCTCTGGGGCAGTTGTAAGCAAATAGAGGTTGGTGCTGTAAATTAAGGTAAACAGCAAGGTGCTGACGTTAACCCCTAGATCCAATGACTTACGAGTAATTGTGAGGTTCAGGAATCCTTGCTGTAACTTAAACAATATGTAGTGGTAGGAACCGGGCTGAGGCAAGGTAAGCCCATCGGCTGCTAGTCGCGGCTGGTGATTAGCATTTAGTCCATCGGGGGCGAACACCGAAATAATTAAGACAAGAACACTCAGCAGCAGCAGCCAACCCATTTGCTGCCGCCACACCCGTAAGGGAATGGCAGCTGTCAAAGTAATTAAAATCAGCAGTCCCACCAGGGCGATCCGATAGTAAGAATTTGCCAAAATAGGAGCAAACAGAAAGCTCATTAACCAAGCTAATTTGACCCTGGAATCAAGGTGATGTAGCCAGGTAATGGGTTGTTCGAGATACAGCCCCAGAGGTAGCGATCGCAGCAGATCCATTTTTAAGTTTTGAGTTTTGAGTTTTGAGTTTTAAGTTTTAAGTTTTCAGGTGAGAATAGTTAATCCCTAACTCATAATTCATAACTCATAACTCATAACTTAACTAGACGCGGGTGGCTCTATTGGCACGACTCGAGTTGTCCTCCACTTCACGGGCTTTTTTGCCGCGCAAGAGAAATCGCACTGGCGTTCCCGTGAAACCCAGATGTTCTCGGAATTGCCGTTCGATATAGCGGCGGTAGTTTTCGTTGAAGCGTTTGGGGTCATTGACAAACAAGGCAATCGTGGGAGGCTGGCTTCTGACTTGGGTGCCATAGTAGATTTTGCCCTGCCGTCCCTGCCGAGAAGTTGGGGGAGAGTGCCAGCTGACTGCGTCTTGTAGCACTTCATTAATCACCGCAGTAGTGACACGGCGTTTGTGTTGCTCATCTGCGATGTCTACCACGTCCAGAATCTTTTCCACCCGCTGACCTGTGATGGCACTGACAAAAATGGCTTGTGCCCAATCAACAAAATGCAGCCGATCTTTCAACTCTGCTTCTTGCTCGTATATCGTGTAGGAGTCTTTTTCAACAGCGTCCCATTTGTTGACGACAATTACACAAGCTCGACCTTCTTCTGCAATCCGCCCAGCGAGTTTTTGGTCTTGTTCCGTAACGCCATCAACTGCGTCGATTACAAGCATCACCACGTCGGAACGGCGAATAGCTTTGAAAGCACGATTAATCCCAAAAAATTCTGGGCCGTAATCAACATTTTTCTTTTTACGAATGCCCGCTGTATCGATCAGGCGATAGGTTTTGCCTTGTCGTTCCACGACCATATCAATGGCGTCGCGGGTGGTGCCAGAAATAGGGCTAACGATGGAGCGGGTTTCGCCGGTAAGGGCGTTTAACAGGCTGGACTTACCAACGTTGGGACGTCCTACAATTGCCACTTTTATCTCTGGGGTTTCTGGAATTTCAGCAACTAGCGGCAGGTAGGTACTCAGCTGGTCGAGTAACTCACCAGTGCCGTTGCCATGAATGCCAGATACTGGGAAGGGTTCACCTAATCCCAATCCCCAAAACTCGTTTGCTTGAATAAGACCTTGCTGGGGAGATTCACATTTGTTGACGGCTAGCAGTACGGGCACGGGGTGAGTACGCAGCCATTGGGCGATCGCTTCATCCCCAGCCGTTAGTCCTGTCTGTCCATCGACTACAAAGATTGCCGCACTGGCTTCTGCCAGGGCTGCCATCGCTTGTTCGCGAATTAAAGGTAAAAACTCTGTCTCATCATCAAACACCAAGCCACCTGTGTCTACTACCACGAACTCCCGGTCTTGCCAGAAGGCGGGGCGATAAGTGCGATCGCGCGTGGCTCCTGGTTGATCGTGGACAATGGCATTGTTGTCTCCGGCGAGGCGATTGACGAGGGTAGATTTGCCCACGTTAGGGCGTCCGAGAATAGCCACAATGGGCAAAGTCATAATCGCGTTCCTTGAATTGAGGTGGTGACGAAAGCACCAAACTTCTATTTTAGACTCATCCCCACGGATGAAACCTCCTTGGTGAGAGTGTTAGTTGTTAGAATGCTATCTTCGTTACTTCCAGCTTGCTGCTTTGATCGTCCGTCATAATGCATCCTCAGTCTAAGCAAAGCTTTTCTTTCAAGGCTTACCCAGTTAAAACGCTATAAGTAGGTGGGCAGAAATAAACATAACTGTGGGGGCGATTAGTAGGGTCACGGTACTACCGTGGCCCTACACTTATACTAATAATCCAAACATATAATCCAAACATACGTTTAATTACACACACCCACATTCTTAAATTCCCAAACGTGTAACTATGGGTTTTGTTGCCTTTGCCTAGCAAAATGATTAATAGTGTTTTTCTAATCCTCTTTCTAGAGGAATAAATTTCCCGTGTATAAGCAGCTATTCGCGGAAGCACTATTGCTGGTACGTTAGCGGAAAAATAGAGTGGCAATCCTCAGATAACTTACAGCTATAATTTATGCCTTTTCATCCACCAGAATTAAAATTCAGCGAATGACAAAAGAAACAAATAGTCTCAAGCCCTAAACTTTCGTTTCATGGGGATAATCCCAAATACAAAATTAAAAATATATTGTTATTAAAGCAAGCAAAGATACATTTATCTTCCCAGCCTTTGCTAATAATTGTTTGGAACCCTCCGGCGAACAATTCTCTCTAATTCCTTCGTGTTCTTTGCGTCTCTGTGGTTCAAATACTCTTTTCTTGCTTCTGATAATCATGAACGAGCGTGAAACAACATCTTGGAACCAAGCCCGCGCCGCCTTCAAGAAAATTTGGGGATATGAGGATTTTAGGCCGCCTCAAGGAGAAATCGTTCGCAGCCTATTGGAAAAGCGGGATGCGCTGATTGTCATGCCCACTGGCGGGGGAAAATCTATCTGCTTTCAACTACCAGCTTTGTTGCAAACCGGATTAACACTGGTAGTTTCGCCTTTGGTGGCACTAATGGAAAATCAAGTGCAAGAACTGCGTCAGCGACGATTGCCAGCAGCGCTGCTGCATAGTGAACTTTCATCTTACCAACGAAAGCAAACTCTACAAGCATTGGAACGACAACAGCTAAGATTATTGTACTTATCGCCGGAAACATTACTGAGTCTGCCAGTGTGGGAACGGTTGTGTCAACCGCAACTAAAAATTAATGGATTGATTCTGGATGAAGCCCATTGTCTAGTCCAGTGGGGGGAGACTTTTCGACCCGCTTATCGACGATTGGGTGCAGTACGACCAGCTTTGCTCAAGCATAAATTAGTGGGAACACAGATTGCGATCGCAGCCTTCACCGCCACAGCAGATGCCACCGCCCAAAAAACTATTCGCGAAGTTTTGCAACTGCGAAAACCAGAGGTATTTTTAATTAGTCCTTATCGAAATAATCTCAAACTTAAGGTTGAAACTGTCTGGACACCGAGAGGACGCCGACAACAGTTATTAAAGTTTATTCAAGCCAGATCTAAACAAGTTGGGTTAGTCTACGTCCGCACCCGCAAAGATAGCGAGGAGTTAGGGCAATGGCTAGGACAACAAGATTATACAACCGCAGCTTATCACGCGGGGCTAAGTCCAGAAGAAAGGCGCACAATCGAAGCTAGCTGGTTAAATGGGAAAATACCCTTTGTTATTTGTACTTGTGCCTTTGGTATGGGGATAAATAAACCCGATGTCAGATGGATATTACATTTTCATGCGCCTTTTCTGCTTTCTGAATATGTGCAAGAAATAGGAAGAGCGGGACGGGATGGTAAAATAGCTGAGGCTCTAATGATAATGAGCGAACCGACGGGGTGGTTATACCCGGAGGATAAGCAAAGACGGGAATTTTTTGCTGAACGATTGCGATCGCAATATCAAAAAGCTCAACAACTTGCACAGGAAATCCCTCTTCAGGGGGAAGTAACAGCAGTAGCCAAGCAGTTCTCTGAAGGTGCTGTGGCTCTTGCTCTTCTCCACAGTGCAGGACAATTAGAGTGGCAAGATCCGTTTCATTATATCCGGCGTGCTTCGGGGAAATCTCCTTCTTTTGCGGAACTGAATACCCTACAGCAGCAAATTCAATCCCAGATGACTGAATATCTGAAAACGCGAGAATGTCGCTGGCAGTTTTTGTTACGCGCCTTTGGTTTTACAAAAGAAGCGGCTGGTTTCCAGTGCGGACACTGTGATAATTGCGCTCGACGGGTGCATGGGGGCACAATCCTTCAATTACCTTTTAGCAATTAGCTTTTAGGTTGTTTTACTTAATTACTAGCAAAAATTGTAATTTCAGCAGCGTGGTAGTATGTCTGCCACGCCGCGTCAATTTGGTTATATGGGTGGAACTTAGCGACGAGAGCGTTTATCTTGTTCCCGACGACGGCGATCGCGCCAGTCTGACAACGTTAGATAGATGATGCCCCCAGTGAACGCCACCAGAAGCCCGAAGGCAGCTAAAAACAGAACATTGAGAAAAGGAGTTTCCACGATATTCCTAAAAACCGTTACGACCCCAGATAACCATTGAAATTGACCAGGTAAACAGAACCAGCAGTGAAACCCAACCCAGCGTCAAAATATCCATAGGTGTATGTAAAGACCAATGCTACTGATATCACTCCAGCGCCTATGATAATTTAATTTGAGCCATCTATGCTTCAACCGACGATTTGATTCCTAAAATATGGTTGATTCAGCAGAGCGAATAGAATCTCTCAAGGCAGGAACTCTGGCAGCTTTGTCAATTTTCCTTGCTTATTGCATCACGTCCCTGGGCAACTATCTGTTGCTAGCAAAGGAGTTTCAGGCACTGCACGGTTTGCAAGTCACCACTGAGCCTACCGAGTTGCTGAGGATTGCGATCGCCACTTTGAGTGGCTTTCTCTTCGGCATTACCTATCGGTATGTGATTCGAGACGACCGTAATTCTCACCTCAATGCTGGAGCAGTGTTGGCTTTTGGGCTAGTGCGAGGATTAGCACAGGTAGAAATTGGGCTGAATTTTCCTGACGCCTTACTATATGCTGCTGTGCTTGGCGTAGAGAGTATTTTGTTGTTTGCCTGCGCTCGTCTTACCCTCGACTGGGCTATCGGGCTAGGCTGGGTAAAAACGTTCAACTCGTAGAGACGTTATATACAACGTCTCTACGAGTTGAATTCCTCAAACTCTGGCTGCCCGTACATCATATTCCTGTCTATAGCTGAGAGAACTTTATTGTTTGCCCGCTCAGAATCTAAGCACTGACAAACCAGATGGGCGACATCAGCCCGATGAATTGTCCCTGCAACCCGATGATCTTCCGTTAGAATTCCGTTGCCCGTCGCTGGTTCAGACTTTAATCCACCGGGTCGGATAATCGTGTAAGTTAGACCGGATTCAATCAAATGCTGCTCTGCTTTTTCTTTCTCAACTAAGACTGGTCGCAGTGTTTCTAAAGCTTGCGGTGGTATGGCGTTGGCGGTGTTACCAGTGCCAATAGAGGAAACCAGGATAAACTTTTTCACCCCTGCCTTTACAGCGGCATCAATGAGATTCTTGTTGCCCAAATAATCGGCTCTTTCACCATCCTTGGGTAGACCGCCAATTGTGCTGATCACCGCGTGGATAGGTTCATCTCCCAGCATTGCTTGCTCCACATCGGCAACATTTAAGGCATCTCCCATGGCAACTTTAATTCCCATTGCCTCTAAATCTGCCTTCGTTGTCTCTGTTCGCAAAAGTGCTTTCACCAGCCGATTTTGTTCTGTGAGGCGAAAAGCGATTTGCTCACCTACGCCTCGACTGGCACCAGCTAAAAAAATGTAGGATTTATCTGTCATGTTCAGTTCCTTAATAATCTACAATCCTCGACGAGCTACTATAACTAGCCAGGATTGAGCTTCACAGGGTAAACCAGGGGGGCGATAGTAGTGGTGGAGAATCTCAAAACCAGCTTGTTCTAGGCAGGGGGCTAAAGTTTCATATTCCCAGCCAACGACATAGCGATAGCCTGTGGAACGGGCGCTATAGCCTTCGCTATCTCCGCGAACCATTGACATGACGATCGCGCCGCCCTTAATGAGCGATCGCCACAGATCCTTTAGCACCCTCACCATTTCAGCACGGGGAACGTGAATTAGGGAAGCATTGGCAAAGATGCCATCAAAGGTTTCTGGTGGTAGGTCAAGACTCAGAAACGACTGCTGCCAGACTTCACCACCCGATGCCTGTTGCGCCATCTCCACAAACGCTGGCGTTGCATCCAAACCGATGACTGTGTGACCCTGACCTTTAAAAGCAACCAAATCCCGTCCGGGGCCGCAACCTATATCGAGGATTTTACCGGGATTTCTGGGCATAGCTGCTACCAAAGCGTCACGATTCTGAGAGACATCATGATCCCAGGTTCCCTCCCGGAAAGATGCCGCTGTCGCTTGGTACTCTGCAATTGTCAGTTGCTCGTGTTGCTGCACAGTTTTATCAACGCCAGTAGGATATCAATGGTACTGATTCTAGCTAAATGAACTTTTGTTGCAAAGCGAGAAGAGTTGAAGCCGGTTCAACTCTTTAACCCATGAGTAAAGCTTCACCACGCCGGGAAAGTTCGCGAGCATAGTCAGTCCAAGTTCCTTGCCCCCAGTAGCGGAAACAACTTGTTTGCAATAACAAGTTGTACAGCAGTGCTTCCTGATAGTCAACGCGCTTAGTAACTGAAGGATCTTGCTGCACCAATGAGTCGTATTTTTTATGAAACAAGGCGCTGAGTTTATTCATGGGATCTAGAATATTTTCGTAGCCTTTGACCCAGCTTAAATGACTCGTCCAGGAAGCACCATCCATATGAAATTGGTGGTCGGTGTCTTTTAACTGGGCGATCGCATTTTCTACTGCTTCTGGTGTTGCCTGGTCTGGGTCAACTCGCTGCCAAATTTTGTGTTGATTAATTGCTTGACAGGTGGGGTAATCTTCAGGGTTGGCACCTGCTGCCTCGATCATTTCCAAATATTCCGTGCCGTTGAGTCCCACAACGCCAGATTTGCCCCCACCCTGCTCCCGAATTTCATAACAAGCTTTAAAGAAATTGCGGGGAAATTCATTCATCATCACGCCGCCATTTTCTCCATCCGCAATTTGGGTAACTAGCGAGGGGACAGTAACATTCCCAATTTGCTGTTTGTCCCACCCTTGTGCCTCGTAGTAAGGCTGCATTTGCCCCACCAGCTTCGTATCTGAACCTTGGGTTTTAATCAATGCCGTGATGCTGATGATTTCACCGTGGCAATTGCGGGCAAGCAAACGGTTCGGGATATATTTTTGTTCGTAGCGCAGCCCCGAACCATCCAGATTTTCGACTGAATGTTCTTGCACCATCAGCCAGCGATAGCCGCATTCTTTCAGGGCTTTGATGTATTCATACAGGCTATCTGGGTGATTGGGGAGGTGCATTTCTGGCGGAGAAAAGCCTTTGACGCGCTTCAAGGCATCGAAGCCAAAAATAGCGGCAAAGTGATGCTGCCATGCTTGGATGTGGAGTTTAATATCCGGAATTGGAGTTGAGGGCACAACCGCATGACTCCACATCGTTCCCAGCCATTCTACATAAGGCTGATACTGAGGGTCGCAGGTGATGCGCTTGAGATTGTTGAGGATATCCTCTCGTCCCATTTGACGCAACCCCCAAAGCAGATTACCTGAGTAATCAAGCATAATCCGAGGATTACAACCCTCGCTCACCAGTTGGGGAATAAAATCTCCCATGCGGCTATAGCACCAGGCAAAGGGTTCTGCATTATGGTTATCCCCTTCTTGGGGATGAGAAAACATATACTGGAGATTGTTAATAAGTTCGCCACTTTCTCCCGCCGGGATCGTGGGTTGGTGCATATGTAGGGCGCAACTCATACCCGCTTTGATATCTTCCAGGCGAAAATTTGTCGCTGGCAAAAATACAGGTTGATCGTCTTGAACTACTGAACTGATTTCTGCTTCCCAGCCGCAAATATTTGGCAAGCCCGATTTTAATTCCTCTAGAGGAGATAGACCGGAGGATAGTGCTGTTACCATAAGGCGTTCCTGAATAAAGGCGATCGCCTTTAATTGTGACCTACTATCCCGATGTTTCCCGATTTTTGTACTTAATTGCCCCCAGTTGCTTCGATATCTTATAAACTGGCAACTCTCCGCGTCGCCGCGTCTCTCCCTCTTCTAAGATCACCAAGGCTGAGCAACTTGGGTGAGTATACTCAGAGGGCCGCAGTTTTTCAAAATCTTCATTTGCTCCTGATTGCGAACTAACAAAGCCCCGGCAAATCCTAACGAGTTGACAGAGATGGACTCGAAACTTTCTTGCGATCGCGGCACAATTAACATCCATTGCCGTGTCGCTAGCAAATTATAAGCACCAGCTGCTTGATTACTAATGCTTTGCTTGTCGTCCAGCAAGCCTACGGCTTGTAACAGGGTGCGATAGCACTGAAGCGTCACAGCAGCAGCTTTCTGTGGAGAGTTAGCCCCATCCAGGTCTAATTTAGCCAAGGCATGAACGAAGGGCAAGCTTGGTATCCTCCCCACAGCCCCTTGAAAGGAAGTAGTCGCCAGTAGCGGTTCAATCGGAATTCGCTCTCCATCAGGAATTAGTGGCAGGGGAACTAATTGCAAGTGCTTGTGGCGCTGACTTGCTCCTGCTGCTTTCCCGGAGTTGTAGAAAACCAAGCCGTCTATAGCGGCTAGAGCTATCCACATCGCCTCGAAATCCTGTAAGTTGAGTAGGTCTTCCTGCTCCTCAAAAGCGCGGGTAACAATTAGCAGGTGATGCTCGACAACGTTGAATTTGTTCAGCAGACACAGGTGGGTGTCAGAAATATCCGCAACGAACAGATCTTCCTCATAAGGTAGGAAGGGGTTAAATTCTGAATTGGAAGTGGCGCTTTGTTTGTGCGGCGGCTTGGCGGCAGCATCTTTACGAGCCAAGTTGGAGATAATTCGCACCAGGAAGCGAATGCCCCACGCAAAGACGAATTCGTACTCAGTTGGGATGCTCTGGAGTGCGCCGCAACGGTAAGCATATTCGGTCTGCTCGATCGCGCGTGTCCATAAGTTACTAGGCTCCAACTGGAGCGTTTCTGGTGCAATTGTTGTTTCCTCAGGCATATTCAATTTGAATTCAAATTTCATTTATATGGCAAGTAACACACAATAGTCTGTTTCCGGCTGCCAGAACATAAGCTATTGAGGGAAGACTGATTATTTTTCAGGTTTGGGGCTGGTCGCCAACTGGAAACATCTGTCAAGTTCATCATTATTATCGTTCGATAAATTGCCCAAAGCTGGCAGACCCAGCACTATACCACCCATTACCGCGCCTGCTGCGTGACGAACTGAGTCAGATGCTTCAGCAAGCAGATATTATCAACCGCTTGTGGTGGCACGAAAAAATTGCACGCTATCCCATTAGAGCTTGAGCCAATCTGTGGATGCCCTCTTGAATTTGCGGCTTTGTCAGTTCAGCGTAGCCAAAGATAAATTCCCCTGTGCAACGAGGGTTGATATAGTGGGGTTGAGCAGACATCATTCCTACTCCAACTCGTGCCGCACGCTCAACGATTTCCTCATCGCTCAGGCTTGTGTGCAGTCGCACCATTAAATGAAGTCCAGCCTTCTCGCCTAAAATTGTTACCTGTTCTCCAAAGTGAGTGTTTAACGCCTGCACCAGTACCTGACGACATTGGTCATAGTGACTTCGCATTTTCCTCAGGTGGCGTTCTAAATGCCCTGCCTCGATAAAATCGGTTAAAACCTGCTGCTCTAACAATGGTAATTGGCGATCGCTCAACCACTTCGCACGGCTAAACAGCGAGACTAAACTCGGTGGCAGCACTAGATAGCCAATTCGCAGCGAGGGAAACAACACCTTAGAAAAAGTACCGATATACAGAACCGAGTCACTCCGATCCAATCCCTGAAGTGCTGGAATAGGGCGATCGCCATAACGATATTCGCTGTCGTAATCATCCTCAATAATCAATGCCCCCGTTTGCTGCGCCCAAGCTAATAGCTCTAACCGTCGAGGCAGCGATAATATTGCCCCGGTGGGAAACTGGTGAGAGGGAGTGACGTAGACGAGTTTGAGCAGTTGATCTGAGTAATTCGCCAGTTCCTTGACTACCAACCCTGACTCATCCACAGCAACGGGTAATAGCTGAGCGCCCTGTGTTAAAAAAATTCGCCGTGCGCTCAGATAGCCGGGGTCTTCTAGAGCGATCGCTTCCCCTGGATCGAGCAACAAGCGTGTCACTAGATAAAGAGCTTGTTGGGTGCCATTAGTAATCAAAACTTGGTCGGGGGAGCACTCCACAGCGCGAGAACGGGATAGGTAACGAGCGATCGCCTCCCGCAAATGTTTGTATCCTAAGGAATCTGTTGCATAGTCTAGCCAGTTTGAATTTGAGCGGCAGTGACGGGATAAAAGCTTGCGCCACAACTTGATAGGAAATTGATCAAAAGCAGGTCGCCCGTAGCGGAAGCTAATCGTTTTATTGGGTTCACGTATCAAAGAAACATCTATTTGAGCGAGTTCAGATCCGTACTTGGACAGCTTGATGGGTGGACGAGTTATCTTCTCGGCTTCATTAACAGGAGTTGAGCGCAGCAAGTCATCAGGAAGTTGAGCGCAGACAAATGTGCCAGATCCAATAATAGTTTCCAAATAGCCTTCACTCAGGAGTTGCTCATAACTTTGGGTAACAGTGGTGCGAGAAATTCCCAGAGATTTAGCCAGTTCTCGTGTTGAAGGAATACGCTCTTGAGGTAGCAACCGCCCGCTCAGGATTGCTTGACGCAGTTCCTCGTATAGTTGCCGATTTAATGGCACATTTGCACTACCGTCAGATGCGATCGCCTCCGGCGGGTCTTCGACCATCGCGGAGCGTCTCCGCAAGAGAATTGCCAAATCCATCTAGACCTCCACAAGGGTACTCCCACCACAGCGACAGCTTGGTGGCGAGGGGAATTGTGTGAGATTGGGGCAACTTGATGTCGTCTCAATCTCCAGTTTTCTTGGTCTTCTTTTTGAGGCTGCGGATATATTCACGAAGTACATCTGTCTGTGTTCTACATTCTTGTTCGCAAAAAGTTTTTAGGATTTCTAATTCTGACTCAGGGAGTCGAATGGTAAGTGGCTTAATCTGTTCTTTCATACTGCATTATTAGTTACTAATTGCAGTATAATAGAGTCATGCTACTCACCTACCAGTACAGACTCAACCCAACTTCAGAGCAGGCGACAATCATGGCGCTCTGGGGTGAGTTGCTGCGGAGACATTACAACTACGCCCTCAGTCAAAGACTAGACTGGTTGAACCGAACCCGAAGCGCAATCGACCGATGTAGCTTAATAGCCGAACCGATTGGTAAGATTCCAAACAAAGTTGATTACTACACACAGGCATCAGACCTTAAACAAACTAAACAGCTTTTCCCCGAATACAAAAACATCTACGCCGACTGCCAACAGCAAAGCTTAATGCGGTTGGATAAGGCATGGAAGCGGTGGTTGGTTCCCGACAAAAATGGCAAACGTGGCGGTCGCCCCAGATTTAAGAAGCGTGACAACATTTGCTCTTTTACGTTTCCTCGGGTTAACTCGCCTAAAGCAGGCGCACACCTAGTAGAGACGCGAAATTTCGCGTCTCTACATCTTTCCAAGATTGGAGAAATAGAAGTTATACTGCATCGTCCAATTCCAGACGGCTTTGAAATCAAACAAGCCACAATCTTGAGAAAGCCTGATGGGTGGTATGTCAGTTTTTCTCTCTTTGACAAGACTATCCCCAGACCAATACCAGTTAATGAAATCAAGACAGCAACAGGTATCGATGTTGGATTAGAGAAGTTTTTAACAACGGCAGATGGAGAAAGCATAAAAGTTCCTCAGTATTATCGGAAGGCTCAAGCTTTATTGGCACATAGGCAACGTCAACTTGCCCGTAAAGAGAAAGGCTCTAAAAACTACGAGAGCTTGAAAAATAATATTGCAAGACTTCACCTGCACGTGGCTAGACAGAGAAGAGAGTTTCACTATCTTGTTGCTCATTGGTTGGTTAAATCGTATGACTTGATTGTTTTTGAGAACCTCAACATTAGAGGATTGGCTAGAACCCGACTCGCCAAATCGATTCTTGATGTCGCTTGGGGTAGTTTTCTTCAGATATTGCAAGCAGTGGCAGTGAAATGCGGCAAGCATACTGTTGGAGTTAACCCTAGAGGAACGAGTATTAATTGTTCTAAATGCGGCACGAGAGTCGAGAAGGATTTGTCAGTACGGGTTCATAGCTGTGGGTGTGGATTTACGATTGATAGGGATTGGAATTCTGCACTTAATTTGTTAAAGATTGGGTCGGTTGGACTACCGACTTCTGGTTGTGGAGGCTTAGAGGTTACTCAGCCTGAGAAGCAGCAAGTCTCATTCGTGAGAATTAGAAGCCCCCGCTACACCGCTTGCGGTTAGCGGTGGGAGTTGTCACCTTCACCTGCTCCCAACAACTGGCTCGAAGTGGACTTATATCAAAACACAAAATTGGCTCTTGTAGTACACCACTTAGTTGATTACGCTGACAACGGTTGCAGCAAGCGAACCTAAGAAGGGTGATGAAACTAGATATTCAGGTGAGAGAAGCTTTTCCACATGAAGATTCTCTGATTGCAGAACACTTTTATCAGATGTGGTTGGACAATGAAGTTCCTGCTAACTCTATCAAGGCTGACTGGCTCAAGATTACGCTGAAATTCATCAAACAAGCTCGTCAAGAACTGGCCTACAAAGCTTTTGTTGCTCTTGTTGAGGAGCAAGTCGTTGGCTCTGCCAGTTGCCAAATTTTTACGGGACTTTACCCGCATATCCTCCAAGAAACCTACCGCAAATACGGATACATCTGGGGAGTTTATGTCGAGCCACCTTACCGAGGACAGGGAATTGCTAAGAAACTTACTGGCATGGCAGTTGCTCACCTGAAATCCCTCGGCTGCACGCGGGCTATGTTACACGCCTCTCCATCAGGCAAACCTGTCTACTCAAGCCTTGGTTTTTCACAAACCAATGAGATGTGGCTGGATCTGATTTAACTACCGAAGGAAGTAAAGCCATGAATTTACAGTGCGAGACCTCAGATATCAATGAATATCTGGCGGCATCTGAGGTTATTGATTTCTACGACAATAATATCCAAGCGATCGCCAAAGAGCTATCCGAACAAGCTAATACTGAGGTTGAACTAGCAAAAATAGTCTACGAATTTGTACGCGACAATATCTCTCACTCTTTTGATATTGATGGGAAGGCTATCACTTGCCAAGCTTCAAGCGTTTTAAGACACAAAGAAGGAATCTGTTTTGCTAAATCTCATCTGCTCGCCGCAATTCTACGAGATTTGGGAATCCCGATCGGATTTTGCTATCAAAGATTGATTTTAAATGATTCAGATCCAACTAAGTTAACTCTTCACGGCTTAAATGCTATCTACTTAAGCCGCCTCAATCGGTGGGTTCGGGTTGACGCGCGGGGAAATAAAAAAGAAGTTAATGCTGAATTTTGCCTGGAAGGAGAGATGTTAGCCTTCCAGGTTAGAACCTATCTTTCTGAAATCGACTATCCAACAATATATGCTCAACCCCATAATCGGGTGATTTCAGCTTTAAAGAACAGCAATAACTTTGAGGAATTAATTGGCAATCTTCCTGATGAAATCTCAAGAGAGAATTAGAGCTATTGCACAAAGCATAATTTTTTTTCAACGCAGAGGGCGCAAAGGTTAACGCAGAGGATAAATAGATTTTGCAAGTGGTCTACTCAAAATTAAGTCAGGTAACAATTACTATGAGAAGGAAGAAGTAATGAGTCAATTAGAGCAGGCAATCAACCAGGAACCGTTAACTGTTACTCACCGGAGTCAAATCAAACGGCTTCCCCAGCGGGGGGAGTATGAGCGTGAGGCGATATATCAGATTTTGGATGAAGGGTTAGTGTGCCATATTGGATTTGCCGTAGACGGTCAGCCTTTTGTCATTCCTACGGCTTATGGCAGAGTTGGAGACCAGCTTTACGTTCATGGTTCGCCTGCCAGTCGGATGTTGCGATCGCTTTCTAGTGGCATTGAAGTCTGCGTTAATGTCACTCTGCTGGATGGGCTAGTGTTGGCGCGGTCTGCATTTCACCACTCGATGAACTACCGCTCAGTTGTCATATTTGGTACGGCAACTATAGTGCAGGATTCTGACGAGAAACTGGAAGCTTTACGAGCTTTTACAGAACATGTAGTGCCGGGGCGCTGGGCAGATGTGCGCCTGCCTTCTCGTCAGGAAATTCAGGGAACCCTGGTGCTATCTCTGTCCCTAACTGAAGCATCAGCAAAAGTTCGCACGGGGCCACCCAGTGATGACGAAGCTGACTACAGCTTATCTGTTTGGGCTGGCGTGATTCCACTCCCAGTAGTTCCTGGTGCGCCAATTGCAGATCCTCGTTTGCATCAAGAAATCGCCCTACCCCCTTACGTACAGAACTACAGCCGCACCAGTCAAAGGTAAGAAGCGATCGCGGATTATCTCGTAGAGATGCTTTGGCGGGGCATCTCTACCACTTTGGTTGAATTTATTAGATATATTTAAGCTTTATAAAAATTTCAAAATATACATTCTGAAGTCTCTGTATTTTTAAATTGTGCATTTTTATAGTTGGGATTACGAAATACTGCCCATCTAAGATTTGAATCTATAAATTTAGTCTTATAAAGATCTGCAGCAAGCCTTTCTAGGGAATAGATAGCACCTAGTCTAACCTCTAAATCATTACTGCCTAACTGTTCTATAGCTTTTGCAAATCTTTCAGTAATCTGTTTTTCTTCAGTTGCTTTAAGGTTAAACCATGCTATTGATGCAGTAATACTAAAAAATAATGCGCTTACTAACTTTAAAATAGAGCTCTTCAAATTGTTCTGAAGAGTAACTCTATCTCGCTTTAGTGCTGCAATATCTTTAGGAGTAGCTTGCTGTTTTTTAGCTAGTGATTCAAGTGTAGTTGTAAAAGGTGATATTAGATACTGCTGGCACAACCACCAATAACCTCCTCCCAGCAACAAGATAATTGTTATTGATAGAAAAAATAAGTATGTATGTTTTTTCATTAACAGTATGGGGCGATCTTAAAGTTGTTAATACTAATATAGTAAGCTATTAATTAATGTATTGTAACAACTAACTACCAAGCGCGGAGGCGTGAAATAATTCCTCTGATAATTCTCCTTCAGCCACTTTGATTACAGAACCTGTCATCAAAATCATAAAGTCATCGCTGACCTGGATTTGAATCGTTCCACCAGGCATTTGCACAGCGATTGAAGAATCGCATAAACCAAGTTTACGAGCAACAGCCGCTGCTGCACTGCTGCTACTGCCAGAGGCTAACGTGTAGCCAGCACCTCGCTCCCAAATCTCGATTTGGATAGTGTTGCGGTTGACAACTTTCATAAACTGAACGTTGGTACGGTTTGGGAAGAAAGAATGAACTTCTAATAGAGAACCGTACTGCTTGGCTATTTCAGGCGTAACTTCCGGCAGAGGAATGACGCAGTGCGGGTTCCCCACTGTAGCCGCACAGAAGGAAAATGTCTCATTGCCAACCTGAATTAATTCGTTGATGACTTCTCTGCGATCGCCCGTAACCGGAATTTCATCACTCCAAAAATTAACCTTACCCATCTCTACTTGTACGGTTTTGCCAGCATCTTGTACAACAGCTTGCACGACTCCACCGAGGGTTTGAATGGAAAAGGGTTCTGCACCTACAAATTTCTCATCCCATAAATAGCGGGAAAAGATGCGAAGTCCATTGCCACTTTTCTCAGCTTCACTTCCATCTGGATTGAAAATGCGTAAGGAAAACTCTGCTGTTTGGGATGGTAATGAGCCTAACAAAATGCCATCAGAACCGATACCGAAATGGCGATCGCAAATTGCCTTAACTCTTTCAGGTGTTAGCGGAAAAGGCAAATCCTTGGGATTGACCACCAGATAATCATTACCGAGTGCGTGGTACTTGTAAAACTTCATCAGTTCTAAACTCCAGGCATTCAACTCTAGCTGGCTTTGTATAAAAAGAAGTACCCCGTCATGGTGAAACCAACGCTGATCACAAAATAGCGTACCCAGGATGGATGGATTTGACGGGCAAAGTAGGCGCTTCCGTAGCCACCGAGTAAAGCACCACTTGCCATTAAAATTGCTTGAAGCCAAACAATGGCACCAGCAGCGATAAAGTAGACTAAAGCCGCCGCATTCATACAAGTTGCTAACCAGCTTTTAAAGGCATTCATGACGTGGACATTCTTTATACCCATAAGGTTTAGTAAGGCTAGCATGAGGATGCCTCCACCCCCGCCGAAAAAACCGCCGTAAATTGCGATCGCCAACTGTAGCAGCAGAATTATAGACATTGGTAAGCGCAAGTATCGCTTTTTGCCGTGACTTCTGAGCCATGTCGTCAGCGGTTGACTCACAGTAAACAACAGGGTTGCTATCAATAGCAGGTAAGGAATTAGCGCTGCGAAACTTGTCTGTGATGTGTGTAGCAAGACATAAGAACCCAAAGTGCCCCCGATAACGCTGATTAAGCTGAGTAGAAACAATTTCCGTCGCTGACTTGAAAGCTCCTGACGATAAGCCACTGTACTTGCAACTGTTCCCAGCCACAAAGCCGCTGCATTCGTAGCATTGGCGTTGATGGGTTGAACTCCTGTAAGTAACAAGGTAGGAAAGCCAATCAAGCCACCACCACCCGCAACACCATTAAGTATTCCTGCAAGCATTCCAGCACCAAAAATTAATAGCGATGTGGAGATTTCCAAAGTCATCAGCCACCTCTGCTATGCTTTGATAGCAACTAGGCGAATCCTACGGTAGTCGGCTATCCAGGTTCCATCTCGATATAAAGTTGGTTTCAAGCGATGCTCAATTGCTTGAATCACCCTCGTTTGTTCGTCAGCAGATAGTGCTGACAGAAAACGGCTTCCGAACATAGAAATCCAGTTGGCCATGCCTGCATCCCCATCTTCTAGAGGTGTTGGTCGGTCAAACAAAACGGCATAGGTGACATCAAATCCTTGTTGCTCCAAGCGAGTTGCATACTCCCCAATGCTAGGAAAATACCAGGGACTCATCTTTTCAGGAGAAGCATAACCACTCGCTTCTAGGACACTGTAGAGTGCTGAGGCGATCGCTTTAATATTGCCCTGACCCCCAAATTCCGCGACAAAGCGACCTTTTGGTTTGAGCGCCTCTCGCATACAACTAATAACGGCATCCGGTTCAGTAATCCAATGCAGTACTGCGTTGGAAAAAATAGCATCGAACGGCTCATCAACCTGAAAGCTTTTTGCATCCGCAACTGCAAACTGGATATCAGGATAGTTAGCTTTTGCCTTCTCAATCATGGTGGGAGCCTGGTCAATTCCCATCACCTCTGCTCCAGCTAGGGCAATCTTTTGTGTTAGCTGTCCAGTACCGCACCCCAAGTCAAGAATTCGCTCCCCTGGCTGCACAGAAAGTAATTGAAGTAATTCTTCGCCATACTGCCAAACAAATGCATGTTTACTCTCGTAGAGGGCATTATCCCAGCGATTCTCTAGCATTGAATTATTTTCCATAATCGGCAGTTTGCTATCGCCTGCTATCATCCATGAGTTGTTCATAGATAGTGGCTTAATCATCACAATAGGCAAGGCGATTATAAATGTCCAATATATTTTTCACTACTGATTAATACTTAAAAGATATTAGTTAGTGAGATTGTATGGAACTGCGACACCTGCGGTACTTTGTGACGTTGGCGGAGGAATTGCACTTCGGACGGGCAGCGGAGCGATTGCACATGGCTCAACCTCCCCTGAGTCAACAAATCCGTCAGATGGAAGCAGAGCTAGGCTTTTCACTGTTTCACCGTACAAAACGAACAGTCCAGTTAACTGAAGCTGGGCAGGCCTTTCTGGAGGAATCTAGGCGAATTCTGCGGCAACTTGAGCAGGCAATTCAGGCAGGTCGTCAAATCAACCGGGGTGAAATGGGACAACTCGTTATTGGCTTTGTTAGTTCCGCAGCTTATAACGTTCTCCCGGAAATTCTTCGCACATTCCGCACTTCTATTCCAGGGGTAACGCTGCAATTGCATGAATTGACAACAGACCAGCAATTTCAATGGCTGCGGGAGGGTCAGATTGATGTAGGATTTGTCCGTCCTCCTGTTGAGGAAGACAAGTTTAGCTCAGAGATTGTCTTTGAGGAAGCGTTGATGGTGGCATTACCTGAGGCTCATCCACTGGCTCTGCAAGCCAATGTACAACTGCACGAACTTGCGGGGGAACCTTTCATTTTGTTTCCCCGTTCTCAAGCTCCTGGACTATATGACCAAATTATTAGCCTTTGCCAGCAAGCAGACTTTAGCCCTACCGTCGCACAGGAAGCGATTCAGATGCAAACAATTGTCAGTCTTGTGGCGGCAGAGATGGGAGTGGCAATTGTGCCCGCATCTCTGCAAAACTTGCAACGAACTGGAGTAGTTTACAAACCTGTCGAGGAATCAACATCTAGTGTGGCGATCGCAATTATTTGGCGATCGCACGAGACATCCCCAACTGTTCAACGGTTTCTCAAAATAGTTAAACAGGTAGCAAAAGCATGAATTATTGCCACCTGATGAGAATGCCCCTATACACCAATACAGTTCAGTTAGCCCCTTCTACCTTTCCTTCTTCTTTGTGTCTTTGTGGTTCAAACTAGCCTAGATTGAGTCTCAGGCGATATCCGCTCCCATGCAGTTCCCTCATATCCATATTGGAAAACTTCAGGATGCAGAATCTCAGCCAAAATTTCCACCGAATCCGCCAACCTTGGCCCCGGACGATTGAAGTAGGAATTGCCATCGGTGATATAGACTCTGCCAGTCTTTACGGCGTGCAAATTCTGCCACTCTGGACGCTGAGCTAATAGCATTGCCTCTTGTCGGGTGCGGTTTAAATCAAAACCGCAGGGCATGAAGACAATCGCCGCCGGATCTGCGGCTAAAAGTGATTCCCATTCCATTTTTGGGGCTGGCTGACCTGCAACCCCAGCCAGGGGCTGACCTCCCACTATAGTCACCATTTCCGGAATCCAATTCCCTGCCAGCATCAGGGGATCTGTCCACTCAATGCAAGCGACGGTTGGCTGGGTTGCTTCCATAAGTGCCTGAGTCTTTTGCTCGCATATGGTTACACGAGCCTGTAAGTCTTCCACCAGTCGTAGCGATTGTGTACCCAGAGCGTCGGCGACTCGTTCAATATCAGCCCATACATCACTTAATTTATCCGGCTGTAAAGAAATAATCTTGGGCTGGCTGTGGGTTAGCTCAGCAACGGCTTTCTCGACATCGGCAAGGCTAACGGCACAGACATCGCACTGGTCTTGAGTGAGAATATGGGTGGGCTGCAACTGCTCTAAAACGTCAATTTTGATGTCATATATACTTAGAGCGGATTTCAGCAAATCGTTAACGCTGTTGTCAATATCGGCACTCGATTGATTAGAGTCCAATCGCGCCTGAGTACAAACAGCCCGCTCTTGAATTTCTGGGGGATAGTCACATTCGTGCGATCGCCCCAATAGAGAATCCGTTAACCCCAAGGCGGCGACAATCTCCGTTGCACTAGGAATAAGAGAGACAATTTTTAGTTGCGAATTTGTCATAGGTCACTTTCCCTAAACTCTTGTATAAATTTTTGCCAAAGCTTTGGGCAGAGAGACTCTATTCGCTCCCATTAAATATCAATTTATCGAATAATTTGTTGATTTTCCGAAAATAACTGCAAAAAATAATGAAACTTGAGATTGTGTAGTCTAACTCAACCCCATTAACCTTAAAATGGTAATTTCTGACTTTTTCTATTTTTCCTGCTCTCCAGTATTTTACGTTTAATTATGGAAGGCTACCGTAAGTAGCCCATATCAAAGCGTTACAGACAATTTTTGAAGTAATTTAATGCGCGTACTCTGTACATATGGGTTATAAATATGCAATACTAAAAGTTTTGTGTAAAGTTTAATCACCGAGCCAACAGAGGAAGCTATATGTCCCGATATCGAGGCCCACGCCTCCGGATTGTGCGCCGATTGGGCGACCTGCCCGGTTTAACTCGCAAAAGTGCACGCCGTGCCTACCCGCCCGGTCAGCATGGTCAGAACCGCAAGAAGCGGTCAGAATATGCTATCCGACTTGAAGAAAAGCAAAAACTCCGCTTTAACTATGGTCTAACGGAAAAGCAGATGCTGCGCTATGTGCGTAAGGCGCGTCGCGCCAGTGGTTCAACAGGTCAGACATTGCTGCAACTGCTAGAAATGCGCCTGGATAACACTGTTTTCCGTATGGCAATGGCTCCCACTATTCCAGGGGCGCGTCAGTTGGTGAGTCACGGTCATGTGACTGTCAACGGTCGCACAGTGAATATTGCCAGTTATCAATGCCGGCCTGGAGATGTAATTGCTGTCAGAAACCGAGAGCAATCCCGCAAACTTGTACAACAAAACCTGGAATATCCAGGTTTGGCAAATATGCCAACCCATCTAGAGTTCGACAAGAATAATCTCACCGGCAAAGTCAACGGTGTGGTTGAGCGCGAATGGGTGGCGCTGCAAATCAACGAACTGCTGGTGGTTGAGTTCTACTCGCGGCAAGCCTAGAGAGTTTTAAGTTTTGAGTTTTGAGTTTTGAATTTAAGAAATTTTTCTAACTCAAAACTCAACATTCACGCCTTCAAAACTTTTTCAGCCACCAATTTGAGACATAGTGCGGGTGTAAGCACCAGTTGTGCCAGAATCTCGCCCTTTGTAGTTAATTTCTGGTTTAGCTGCCAGCAGCTGTCGCACCTGCTTTCTTAGTTCAGCGGAGTCAACGCCAGCACGAAGAGCAGTTTTCAAGTCAAGTTGACCAATTTCGTTGAGGAGACAGGGGCGCAGCCAGCCGTCCGCTGAGAGGCGCATTCGGTTACAGCGATCGCAAAAACACTCTGACATCTGACTGATAAACCCCAGCGTGCCCTTAGCTCCTGGAATCTGGAAGACATCTGCGGGACCATTACCACAAACCTGTGCCGATGTCAATCCCCAGCGATCGCGGATACGTTGTCGCAATTCTTCTGAAGATACCCAACCGCGATCGCCAAACATATGGGCATTGCCAATGGGCATAAATTCAATAAACCGGACGTGCCACTCTAGCGAGAGTGTAAGGGCGGCTAAATCTAGCACTTCTTCTTCGTTGACATCTGGAATCACCACCACATTCAGCTTTAGAGGGTCAAATCCGACGCGATGGGCAGTTTGAATCCCATCCCAGACCTGTTGCCAACGGGAGCGACTGCGATTGCCAATAATTTTGTCAAACGTCTCTGGTTCAAGCGAGTCAAGACTGATATTGATACGGCGCAGACCAGCATTGTAAAGATCTTGCGCCATCCCAGCCAATAAAAATCCATTGGTGGTCATCGAGAGGTCTTGGGTTTCGGGGAGAGATGCGATCGCACCCACCAATTCCACCACACCCGGACGCAGTAGCGGTTCTCCCCCAGTGAGGCGAAACCGAGTAAATCCTACAGGAATAAAGACCTCTTGAATGAGAGTGAGCAGTTCCTCATCAGTCAGTAGCTGTTGCTTCAGAATATAGTCAAGTGATGCCCCTTCTGGCATACAGTACTCACACCGGAAGTTGCAGCGGTCAATTAAGCTGATCCGGAGATAGTCTACCTGGTTCATGCGTTTTAGGGGCTAATAGAGTTTTGAGTTATGAGTTTTGAGTTTTGAGTTAATAAAGAAGTTTTTAACTCAAAACTTATAACTTTTCTTCTATTGTGACCGATTTGCTAGTTGTGCAACTGGAACTGGCACCAGTTTTGGTTTTATAGGTAAAAGCGATCGCATTACCTGAGCCAGCGGATGAGAGCGTTTTTCCTGAACAAATAGCAAGGGTAACAAAGCAGCTAGCCGCAGGACAGTAGAGAGGGCGAAAAGTCCTGGTAAGCCGCCGAAGTCGGCGAACTGAGCCAGAAATCCACCCACGGTTGTTCCCATTGCGCCACCTACACCAGCAACAGCTGCTGCGATCGCAAAGTAGTGAGCCTGATGACGAGGAGGTGCTACTGCCATTTGCAGATTGTTAGTACACAAGTCAATAGCTGCCCAGGTTCCGCCCATCAGCAGGTGTAACAGCGGGAACCAAAACCACACAGAAACTTGGTCAGCCCCCAGGACTAGCCAAAGTAAAGGCGTCACCGCTACCAGCACTCCCACAAACACAAGCACCGGACGATTTCCAATCCGATCTGCTAACTTACCCCAGACAACCATCATCACCAAGGTAGCCGCAGAGGTTAAGCTGCTATAAATAGTTACCCAGCTAATATCTATCTTCAGGTTGTCCAGCAGGTAGAGACTAAAGAAGGGAGTACAGATATTAATAGCAAATGCCCAAAAGCCAAAATAGAACAGAAATTTCAAGAAATTAGGGTCAAGGTCGAAGGCTTTGGGCAACAGGCTAGAGAGGCTTTCTTCCTGATCTTTTACTCCTAGCGCGATCGCTGGGTTATCGTCCCTACTGTCATGCTCTTTTGCCTGCTCTTGGGGGTTAATATCCGCCATGAAGAACTGACAGCTGACACTAATTAGCCCAATCACTACTCCCAGTAATAAAAGCACACCATAGCCCTGCATCGTCCCACCAGGCCAAGCTGACACAGCTATACCGAGCAGCGGCACACTTAGCAGAGTCGTCAAGCTTATAGCACTATTACGAATACCAAAATATCGCCCCCGCAACCGAACGGGAACCAACGCCGCCATCCAAGTTAACCAGTTCGCACTGCCAAAGGCTCCAATGACATTTGTTACCAAGACGATCGCTAATGTACAGCTAACCAGGGCGTGTGGATCTGTGTGGTGCCAGCTATTCCAAGCAATCCCCAGCACTAAAATCAACCACAGCAGCCGGGATGGGCCGTAGACCCACAAATTGTACCAATGACGACTGGTGGTTCGTTCTGATATATAAGCTCCCAGTGGTTGCAGCAAATTCACCAGCATGGGAACTGAGGAAAGCATACCTATTTCCATTGGGTTCGCACCCAACTGGAGCAAGAAATTACTCAGTAATACGCCGCCTGTAATATTGGAAAAGATAACAGCAAAGATGGCATCCCATGTAGACGCCTTCAGGCTTTTGCGAATGGTCGGTTTATCAATCTTGGTCTTTTCGTTGACAGTAATTGCCGCCTCTGATAAAATATTCTCTTCTATATTTTCTAGGGCGGTAGGAGGTAGAGTTTCAGCTGGGGTAAACTCCAGAACTGGAGTTTTTAAGATGGAATAGGCAACCACTTAATTCCTCGCGACTAATATAGAACCTTCGAGCGGATGAATCGAAGGTGGGGTTAAATGCTTTTGTAACGATAACGATATAGAGGGAAGACTGTACTTAACAGCTTCCGGAAGAAATATATACTTCTATATATATAGAAACAAAAATTCAAACTAAATTAACATTCTGCGCCGACAAATTTGCGGCAATTCAGAAAATAAATTAAGTTTTTAGGTAATTTGCTGAACTGCTAAGTATATGTACTTAATTTTTATAACTTTTAACTAACTCAAAAGACTTAATATCATCCCACGCCAGACAGTAAGTAGGATTTCACGTCTGTGGTCAGTCGGACGTTTTTAGTACTTACGCATTGACAAAATGGTTATATTGTGCATACTCCTGAACAGAGGTAATGGCTATTCCCTCATCAGACACCGTTAAGTAAAATTACTCAAGTTGTCATTCAAAGCAGAAACAGCCGCCTCAACTTACTGAAATTGAGCTGGATGCCCAGAGAAAGAACCTTCAGTTTTTTGGTGAAGAAGTTTACCTGTTTCGGCGTCAAATGCCTGTGTTGTAGTGGCATTCTTTACGAGACCAAGCCGAAAATGCTGATACTCAGGATAAAAAATTTTTAACTCCCAAACTTGTCGGTCACCAGCTACTAATGGAGAGGCTCCTTTCATGTCTCCCTGCTCACTTAAATGTTGTTGCCACATTTTTAGGTTTAAGCTAATTAGCTTTCCTCGACTAGGAATTTTTGTTTGTGAAAGGATAGTCTCCCTGGAAATAAGCTGGGATTCTGGCAAAGGTTGATTGCCAAGAAGCTCTGGTGCCGGATTCTCAATATATTGGATAGGATTTTCACCAATGGGTTGCGGATTTTGCGGAATCGGCTCAGCGAAAACCACACTTCCTCCTATGACTGGCGCTATAAATAGGCCAGCCAGCGTTAGCCTTCTGATACTCATTATCAACAAACAATCTCCTTAGAAGTAGCTTTGCTTTTTCGACTGCAACTTGGTACTAGCCTCTATTCTGGTCGATTTGCCAGTTGAACGACTGGAACTCGTGCAAGTTCACTGCGTAAAGGTAAGAGCGATCGCATCACCTGACTCAGAGGCTGAGAGCGTTGCTCCCAAACAAACATTAGAGGCAACAAAGCAATTAGTCGCAGAACACCTGAGAGGGCAAACAATCCTGGTAAGCCGCCAAAGTTGGCGAACTGAGCTAGAAAGCTACCAGTTGTTGTGCCCAATGCCCCACCCACACCAGCAACAGCTGCTGCGATCGCAAAGTAGCTAGCCTGATGACGACGAGGTGCTACTGCCATTTGCAGATTGTTCGTACACAAATCAATAGCTGCCCAAGTGCCACCCATCAGCAGGTGTAAAAGCGGGAACCAAACCCAAAGGGAAACGACATCAGTTCCAATACCTAGCCAGAGTAAAGGTGTCAGTGCTACTAATACTCCCACTAATATCAGCAACGGACGATTACCAATTTGATCGGCCAACTTGCCCCAGACAATCATCATCAGCAAGCTAGCCCCAGCCGTTAAGCTGCCATAGAGCGTTACCCAGCTGACATTTATACTCAAGTTGTCCAGCAGGTAAAGGTTAAAAAAGGGATTGCCAACATTGACGGCAAATGCCCAAAACCCAAAGTAGAGCAGAAACCTCAAGAAATTAGGGTCAACACCAGATTCTGAGGAGGCGAGAGGCGCGGTGTTTTTCTGTTCACTTGCCTGTTGTTGGGGGTTCACATCCGCCATGAACACCTGGCAACCCAGGCTAATTAGCCCGATCGCGACTCCCAAGAACAAGAGCACACCATAACCCTGAATTGTTCCCCCAGGCCAAGCAGACACCGCTAGACCAAAGAGCGGCACGGAGAGCAGAGTAGTCAAGCTGATGGCACTATTACGAGTGCCAAAATATCGCCCTCGTAACCGCTGGGGAACCAA
>JAESFH010000167.1_pt1 | contig 45626 bp, 39 predicted proteins | sample 9269381 | NCBI WGS metagenome assembly JAESFH01 (sample SAMN14504062, study PRJNA617094) | algae metagenome | isolation source: Aphanothece sp. CMT-3BRIN-NPC111 and co-occurring heterotrophs from well... | place: USA: Clark Mountains Wilderness, California | collected 2010-04-18
AGATACTTCATTACCTTCCCTGGCAAGCGAGTAGACCCCATGCGGGCTTGAATGAAAGCAACTGTTATCATAGCAGAATCTCTTGAAGTGTCATTACTACTCGGTCTTGATCTTCTTGGGTTAAGCCGTAGTATATGGGAAGGCTTATTGCTTCCTGGTAATAAGTCTCTGCTTGCGAGAAGTCACCCCAGCTAAAACCTAATTGCTGATAATAAGGTTGCGAGTGAACCGGGACATAGTGCAAATTAACACCAATCTCAGCTTTGCGAAGCTCTTCAAACACCTGGCGGTGAGTTTTACTAATCTTATCCAGCTTTAGCAGAATTACATAAAGATGCCAGCTAGACTTTGTGTCTGGATGTTGCCAGGGCAGGATTAGCGGCAAATCTTGCAGCAGCTGGTTGTAGCGGTTGGCTAGAAACCAGCGACGTTCTACAAACTCATCTAGCCGTTGCAACTGACTAGCGCCCAGTGCCGCTTGGATATCCGTCATGCGATAGTTGAAGCCTAACTCCAGCTGCTGATAGTACCAAGAGCCATGAGATTCGCCTTGCATCAAGTCTGTATTACGGGTAATGCCATGCGATCGCAGCCTCACCAATTTCTCATACAAGTGCTCCTGATTTGTGAGCACCATACCTCCCTCACCCGTAGTGATAATCTTCACCGGATGAAAGCTAAAAACTGCCAGATCTGAAAATTGGCAGGAACCAATAGATTGCCCCTGATAGCGTCCTCCAATCGCATGAGAGGCATCTTCGATGATTCTGAAACCATAATGCTGCGATAAAGCGGCAATTCGCTCCATTTCACAGGATTGTCCCGCCAAATGCACCGGCACTACCACTTTCGGCAAACATCCCTGCTTCTGTGCCCAAGCCAACTTACGCTCTAACTCATCCACGCTCAGGTTGTAGGTGTGCGGGTCAATATCGACAAAATTAACCTTGGCACCGCAGTACAGCCCACAATTAGCTGAGGCGACAAAGGTATTCGGCGATGTCCAGAGAATGTCCCCCTGCCCCAAACCAGCTGCAAGACAAGCAATATGCAATGCTGCCGTCGCACTGGAAACCGCTACAGCATATTTGGCTCCACAATAGTTGGCGACGGCTTGTTCAAACTGCTCTATAGCTGGGCCTTGAGTAATCCAGTCTGAGCGCAACACTTCAACTACAGCATCAATATCTTCTTGAGTGATATCCTGCCGCCCATAAGGAATATAGTGGCTCATTGCTTCAGCATATCCAGCAGCTGGAAACTTGTTAGCCATTCCGTATTCGTGTCTGAGCTATACTGAAACCCATCCGGAACGGGAAATCCTTTTTCGCCCAAAGCGTTGCAAGTATGATCAACACAATGGGAAAATTCAATGGTTGGCCTAATCACATAGTGGTCGGCAAACTCCAAGGTCAAGTGTGAAGCTTCAGCAGGACACATGACTTCATGTAGTTTTTCCCCTGGTCTAATGCCAACAATCTTAGTTGGTACTCCTGGTGCCAGTGCTTCAGCTAAATCAGTAATTTTCATTGAAGGAATCTTCGGCACGAAGATTTCCCCCCCTTGCATCCGTTCAAAGCTATTAAGGACTAAATCTACACCTTGTTGGAGCGTAATCCAAAAGCGGGTCATGCGCGGATCGGTAATCGGTAACTCTGTAGCTTTTTCCCGAATCAGTTTTTGAAAAAACGGCATGACTGACCCTCTTGAGCCGACTACATTACCGTAGCGAACTACCGAAAACCGCGTTTTCAGTGTTCCGACAATATTATTGGCAGCAACAAAAAGTTTATCAGCAGCTAGCTTAGTTGACCCGTAAAGATTAATCGGATTAACTGCCTTATCTGTTGAGAGGGCAATTACCTTCTCGACTTCCTGCTCAATCGCCACATCAATGACATTGTTGGCTCCATAAATATTTGTTTTAATACATTCCATCGGGTTGTACTCAGCAGCTGGAATCTGCTTGAGCGCAGCAGCATGAATGACATAATCCACGCCGCGCAAAGCCAAACTTAGGCGATCGCGATCGCGCACATCACCAATAAAATAGCGCATTATAGGTGAATCAAATTCTTGCGCCATTTCATACTGCTTTAACTCATCTCGTGAATAAACAATAATTTTTTGGGTTTTATAGCGATTTAACAGTGTTTTTACACACTGCTTGCCAAATGAACCTGTACCACCTGTAATTAAAATTGTTTTGTTATCAAACATACTATAATTGTAGACACTTGCTCGTTTATACGATATCTAAATTTAGAAAAGTTAAGGCCTTTAAGCATGCGTTAAATTGTTAGCGGCTAACCTTTATTAGGGATGATTGCCTGGGCGTAGGAACAGCTCTATATTTAAATTACCCACTTATCGGCAGGTAGCTATCATCCCTGTTAAACTTTCTTTGCCAATCACATCAACTCGATTTGGCAATCATCCCCGACGAGGAAACGCAAGGCTTTGGGACGCCTAGGCGCAACCGTCACCTCCGCACGTTGCCCAATCACGCTATCCACAATCCGTTGATGAATGCCAACCACCTTAGCACCCTGCAAGATAACGCTATGGTCAATGTCTGTATCAATTAGCGTTACGCGATCGCCAATACTACTATACGGGCCAACAAAGCAGTTTTCTAAATAGCAGTTTTGACCAATTGCCACAGGACCGCGAATCGTACAGTTGATAACTTGAGAACCAGCACCGATTTCCACTCGCCCAATTACTTGAGAGTGGGCATCCACTTCTCCCAAAACTTCAGGTGTCAAGTAGCTATCTAATATAATCCGGTTGGCTTCCAGCAGGTCATCTTTTTTACCCGTATCCAACCACCAGCCCTCTAGCTGACAAGCTGAGACCTTTTTTTGCTGCTCGATTAGAGATTGAATGGCATCGGTGATTTCTAGTTCTCCACGCGCTGACGGCTGAAGCTCGGCAATGGCATCATGAATAGTGGGGGAGAAGAAATAAACGCCGACAAGGGCGAGATTGGAGGGGGGAACTTGGGGTTTTTCCACCAAATACAGCAGCCGTCCGTCATCTGCCACTTTAGCCACACCAAAGGCACCGGGGTTAGAAACTTGCCGCAACAAAATCAGGGAGTCTAGCTGCTGTTGGGTAAACTGCTCTAGGAACTGGTTCAAATCGTCTTGAATCAAATTGTCGCCTAAGTACATTAGGAAGGGCGAGTCTCCCAGGAAGGGTTGGGCAACTTTGACAGCGTGGGCTAAACCCGCAGGACGATCCTGGACGATATAGGTGATGTTAGCTTTAAAGCGATCGCCATTCCCTGTTTTAGCTTTTACTTCATCTCCCGTTTCCGGGCTGATAACAATTCCAATATCCTGTATACCAGTAGCGACAATTCGTTCTATTCCGTACCACAAAATCGGTTTATTAGCAACAGGAACGAGTTGTTTAGCACCCGTATAAGTTAGAGGTCGCAGGCGCGTACCTTTACCGCCAGATAAAATTAACGCTTTCATCTCTAACCTCTTAGCTCTAAAAGCATTTGCCTGACTTTTTCCCGCCAGTGAGGGGGATAAGCTCCCAGAACCCCAGATATCTTGCTACAAGAAAGAACAGAATAAGCAGGACGCCGTGCAGGAGTTGGATATTCAGCCGTAGTAATAGGAATAACTTGCCGAACCTTTAAAGGAAAACCTAACCGTTCGGCTTCTTCAAAAATAGCAATAGCAAAGTTATACCAACTTGCCACACCGCTATTCGTAAAATGGTAAATACCAACAATTTCTGGGCTGAGTTTGGGAATCATTTGAGCGATCGCTTCCGCCAAGTTTCTTGCCCAAGTAGGACTCCCAATTTGGTCGCTAACAACCCGAATTTCTTCCCGCTCCTGCCCCAGTTTTAACATTGTTTTGACAAAATTGCCTTTCCCATAAGCACCATATACCCAAGCGGTTCTTAAGATTAGGTAGTGATCGCAGCTTTCCCGAATGCCTTCTTCACCAGCAAGTTTAGTTTGACCGTAGACGTTGAGGGGGTTGGGGCTGTCGTTTTCTTTGTAGGGATGACTCTGGCGACCATCGAAGACGTAATCAGTAGAAATGTGAATCAGGAAGGCTCCTAGCTGTTGGACTTCTTGGGCGAGGATAGTAGGTGCGATCGCATTAATAGCTGTAGCGAGTTCAGGTTCAGTTTCCGCTTTATCGACAGCAGTATAAGCAGCAGTATTAATAACTAGCTGTGGCTGGACTTCCCTCATCAATTGGCGGAGGGTATCCGCCTCTTTGAGGTCGCAGGTAGAGCGACGAGCAGCTATTACTTCTTTATAGTCAGCAAGAGTTTGTTGCAATTCTTGACCTAGCTGTCCTGTACTGCCAGTAAGCAGAATGCGCGTCATGTCGCTGCGCTCCAATTCGTAATTCGTAATTCGTAATTCGTAATTCGTAATTAATACCCCATAAATAAATTTAGGGGCTTGAAACCGGGAATTACGAATTATTTTGGTCATGGATAAACCTCAGCCGTTTTGAACATTTTACCGGCCTGGTCTTTTGCAGATATTATCGGTGGGGCACTCACGGGCCAGTCAATTGCTAAATCTGGGTCGTTCCAGAGAATACAGCGCTCGTGTTGGGGGGCGTAGTAATCAGTCGTCTTGTATAAAACTTCAGCTATTTCTGAGACAACTAAAAATCCGTGGGCAAAGCCAGGGGGTATCCATACTTGGCGTTTATTCTCAGCACTGAGTAAGCAGCCGATCCATTGACCAAATGTAGGGGAGCTTTTTCGCAAATCTACAGCTACATCAAATACAGCCCCGAATATCGCCCGTACTAACTTCCCTTGTGGTTGTTGAATCTGGTAGTGTAGACCCCGCAGCACGTTTTGGCTGGAACGGGAATGACTATCTTGGACAAACTGAGCTGCCACTCCGGTCTTTTCGAGGAATACTCTCTGGTTGTAGCTTTCCAAGAAAAAGCCCCTCTCATCAACAAATACTTTGGGTTCGAGGAGCAAGACATCAGAGATTTCCGTAAGTACAATGTTCATTGGCAAATTATACCCAGCTTGCCTCTGAGAGACTTCAACTTCTACCGCCAAACCTCAGGTTAGCGATCGCCCGCCTTGCCCGTCCGCTGCTTCAACTCAGCTAACAGTGCCTTATAGCTTGCCTTATCTGGATTGAGCTTGACGAGCTTCTCCAAAGGGGGAACAGCACCCTTCAAATCGTTCTTCTGAAGCCGAATCTGCACAAGCGCCTCCAGCGCTACCTGGTTACCTGGCTCTCGCTTTAAGACTAGCTCATACCCACGTTCCTGGGTTTGTAGTTGCGAGTCAATGGATTTCGCTGCTGCTGTCTTGGCATCATCTTTCGGTTCTTGTAGAGCACTGCTGAATAGCCCAACGGCTCCCAACACTGTAGAACCCATAAAGGCCACGGCTGATAATATAATGAGAATCCGATTAATCGGTTTCTGGGACATACTACTCTTTAGGGCTAGGTGAAGTGGCTTTTTGCTAACCTTCCGCACTCCATTATCTTTGGTTGACGTCAGGATCGCTCTATATTTAAGTTACCCAATCCTTTGCTAGAGTGATCGCCCCTCTCAAACTTTCCTTGAGGCAGGAGGCTAGGCAATACTTCGCGCTTCGTTACCGCTCGCACTTAGGTTTGAGCAGGGGTGGCACCTGTAAGTTTAGAGTTGAGCTAGTCAGAACCGGCAGGTGTTTACTGCGATTGCTTGCTCACGGAATTGGGCATCTTGGGCTGCCGCCCTACTAAAGTTAGAAAGAGCGATCGTATTCTTGGTGTCACTAGAGCAGGTTAGATCAATGCTTTCGCGATTCCCTCAAAACCTACGTCAATCGCTGGTGGTATCCATCGTAGCTCTGTTATCTGTTACCGCAGTTGGAGTGCTACAGGTACCTCAACTAAATTATTTGAGAAACAAAGCCAAAAGCGCTTCATCAGAAGCCCTCCAAAGAGAAGTAGACTCAGAAAAAGTGCGTCTCGATCTGCTTCGCAAACTTCCTGCATTTGGTTTTGATAATTTGCTTGCAGACTGGGTATTTCTAAATTTTCTACAGTACTTCGGTGATGATGAAGCTCGCCAATTAACAGGCTATCGACTTAGCCCAGATTATTTTGAAGTGATTATAGACCGTGAGCCTAGATTCTTAGATGCCTATTATTATCTTGCTACCAGCGCTTCTTTATACGCTGGGATGCCAGAACGGTCTGTAGCACTGATGGAAAAAGGACTAAAGTCGCTTTCGCCTCAAGTACCACCAAATTCATATTACATTTGGCGTCAAAAAGGAATTGATGAGTTACTGTTTTTAGGAAATGCTCAAGCAGCGAGGCAATCATTTGAAAAGGCAGCAGAGTGGGCGAGTGTTTATTCTGATGAAAGAAGTAAACAGGTGGCAGCACTTTCTAGTAAAACCGCTAAGTTTATTGCCCGTAATCCTAAGAGTAAAAATGGTCAAGTAAGCGCTTGGTCAATGGTTTTAACGACCGCAACTGATGCCCGCACTCAGAAAATTGCCGTTGAGCGCATTGAGGCGCTAGGTGGAAAAGTTTTTGTGACACAGGAAGGTACCCTGAAGGTTGAACCACCAAAAGAAGATTAAGCTAATACCATCGGCAGATCCTACCGATGTGGGTGCCTACTGTGACAACACCAGAGCGCAAGCCTTGCTGCTTTACATCGCCGCCATTCAAAACAGTTCTCATAATAAAACTGCCCCACAGATGAAATTCTGTAGAGCATGAGGACAGTTAAACGCTGCTTATACTTTATGAAAATCCAGCCCTAATTTGCTCGGCATATGTGACGCTTATTACAGTGTCCCTCAAAGAAGCGATACGCGCTACGGGCACCTGCTCGCCAAGCGTGTTCCCTTAGCGCCACCTGTCCAGAGGAAATATATATAGCAGTTGGTCATAATAGTGAAAACAATCGATTTCACCCCCATGCACGCATAGTAGAGACGCCCTGCCAGGGCGTCTCTATTGAAGGATTGCTATATTCTGGATGGTGACGTGCGATTCGTTGGCTAGAAACCAAATCCTAGAAATAGGTAAGGGGGATTAGCCGCAAGGAGGAATAAGGAGCAATCCTGAATGAACCTTGACAACTGAGTGACCTTGAGGGTGTGAATCCCTCCCCTGTAGATACCAGGTGAAAGCATTTTCCCTACGGTAGCGACTAGCCATCAATCCGTAAAGCGGGAATAAAAGCCTCTCAACACTCCTAGTCCAAGGTAGTGCGGGGCAAGCAAAAGAATCCATGAGTAAAGCATAAGCTTGAATCCACGTTATAACTGCCGTAACTCGCGATACCAGCTAAAGGGACTGACAAGCTGGAGCCAAAAGGCAAAGGATAATGGATTGGCGATGTCGCCCCGACCAATAGTATCTCCACAGAAACCCGGTGGAAAGTGGAACTCTAAAGATTCATAGTATGGTCACTCGGAACGAAGTAACCCGACCTATGCTCTCAGAGAGGTCGAATACTCTGAGTAGGTGCTAACCGGATGCTGCGGAGTGGTGGGATTGAGTCAGAAGCAAAACGCCTTGCTGTAATGGCAAGGATAGGCTGACAGACTCACGGTGATAAGGAATGTGGAGTTTCTAGTAGCAATACATATGTCTAATACGAGTGTAAAAACTACGGTGGAATGGAACTTTACAGACTGGCGAAAGCTGGAACGTAGGGTATACAAGTTGCAAAAGAGAATCTACAAAGCCTCTAGTCGTGGTGAAGTAAAGGCAGTTCGCAGACTCCTCTCATACTTTGATGAGGTCAACGTCTGCAAGAATGCTGGCGGTACGTCGCGTGACACAAGATAACCAAGGCAAAAAGCCAGGGGTCGTTGACGGAGTTAAGAAACTATCGCCCGTCCAAAGGTTAGCAATGGTGAAGAAACTGGTGCTAAAGGGGAAATCTAAACCCACACGTAGGGTATGGATAGATAAACCAGGAACAGACGAAAAACGTCCACTTGGTATTCCCACGATGTACGACAGAGCTATTCAGGCGTTGGTTAAGCTGGCGCTTGAACCGGAGTGGGAGGCACGATTTGAACCTAACTCCTATGGCTTCCGACCAGGCCGCTCATGCCAAGACGCTGTAGAGGCAATCTTTAATGCAATTAGGTATAAGGCTAAATACGTGCTGGATGCTGATATTGCTGAAGAATCGGTGCTGGAAGTAGACCAGATCATTCCTAAATCGAAAGGTGGAAAGAATGAGTTTAACAACATACAACTACTGCACCGTCATTGTCACGATGAAAAGACTGTCAACGATGGCAGTTCTGGCAACAAATCTGGCTGCAATAGTGCCAAGCCTAAGCCCGTCAAACGGGTGATACGAGGTACTCATGACAAGTGGAGCCTTATTACTGAGGAGCCGTGTGAGGTGAAAATCTCAAGCAGGGTTTTGGAGACGAGCGGTTCTCGTGAGGGAATCGCTTAGTTTAACTGCTGCATTATTCTCCACTGAAAATGTACTATTGACAAATATTCACTAAACTGATAATGGACTTGCTAGAGTACCAGGCAAAGGAATTGTTTCGGAAGATGGGCATTCCCGTTTTGCCTTCTCAAAGGATTGATCATCCCAGAGATATCAAGGGTTTGCAGCTGCGCTATCCGGTTGTCCTCAAGTCTCAGGTGCGTGCCGGGGGACGAGGCAGAGCTGGTGGTGTCCGGTTTGCGGAAAATACCATAGATGCGATCGCGGCGGCTCGGACAATTTTTAACTTGCCCATTCTGGGTGAATATCCCCATGTATTACTGGCAGAGGCAAAATACGACGCTGACCGGGAATTTTATCTGGCAGTAGTGCTAGACTACGCTGCTCAACGCCCTGTTCTCTTAGGCTCCCCACAGGGAGGCATCAACGTAGAAGCGGTGATGCAACATATGCAGCAGGTCGTTGTTGACCAAGAGTTCTCCCCCTTCTATGCACGGCGTCTGATGCTGAAAATGGGTCTCCAGGGCACCCTGATCGAGTCAGTCAGCGCCATTGTGGAAAAGATGTACCAGCTATTTGTTCAGAAAGACCTAGATTTGGTGGAAATCAATCCCTTGGGTGTCAGTTCCACTAATGAAGTAATGGCTCTGGATGGAAAAATTGCAGTTAATGATGACGCTCTGGGACGTCATCGGAACCTGGCGTTGCTGGCGTCAAAAATGGCTGACCGCAACACTTCCCCTTCGCTTTCTTCGGCTCCTTTTCTTCCGTCGGAAGCGGCTGGAAGAAGAGGAAGAGTTTTTATTCCAGGGGAAGATAAGGAAGAACTGTTATTAGCGGGGGAAAAGGGAGCAGGCGCTCAACTGAGGGGACTCAACTGGGTAAACAGAGAAGGCAACATAGGAATTATTTGCAATGGTACCAGTCTGGCGATCGCCACTCTAGATTTGCTCTACCAAGCTGAGAGCAAGCCAGCTAGCTATGTGGTTGTGGGCGAAGACGCACCGACCTCCTGTGACCCCATCTCGCCCCTACTAGAGCGCGCTCTGGAGCAAATCACTCAATCCAAAGGCATCAAAGTCGTGCTGGTGAACATTCTCAGTAGCGCCACATTGAGTGGGGAAGTTGCTGAGGTCATTGCCACCTATCTGCAAGGAAAAGTCAAGGATAAGCAGGTGTTGGGTGCGGCATCTGCGGCGGCTCTCCCCCACTTTGTTGTTCGCCTAATTGGGGGTGATATTAGCTCCAGCCGTGAGCGTCTAGCAGATTTACCAATTCACTTGGTGGATAACCTAGATTTAGCGATCGCTCAAACTGTCTCCTTAGCCAAGTCATCTGGCAAAAGATCCTGATATTGCTATTACTGTACTAACTCGCCGTCCTAGTTAAGATTAACGGAGGATACAAGAGCGCTTGCAGGCAGACAATGATGAACTTGAGGCCCGACAGAGTCCTGATACAGGGCATCACAGAACCACTAGGTTCATACTACGCAGTCAGGATGAAAGCCTATGGCACCAATGTGGTTGGTGGGGTCAGCCCTGGTCAGGGAGGGCAACTGCTAGATGGCATCCCCATTTTCGACCTGGTAGAGCAGGCACTGCCTGTCGTGGGGCGGGTTGACACCACAATTATATTTGTGCAACCTTACTGGGCAATAGATGCGGCGCTAGAGGCGATCGCCGCGGGTATTCGGCAAATTATTCTCGTTACCGCTGGCATACCTCCCCTAGATATGGTTTGCCTCCTGAGAAAAGCAGAAGATACCGGCACTGTTATTCTCGGTCCCAGCAGTTCTGGCATCATTGTGCCGGAAAAAATCTTACTGGGTATTCAGGAAAGTGAATTTTATACTCCCGGAGTCGTGGGGCTGATTAGCCGTAGTGGTACTCTCACTTATGAAGTTGCCTGGGAGCTAACGCAGGCAGGGTTGGGAGAGTCAATTTGTGTCAGCTTGGGGCGTGATGCGATTGTTGGTTCTGGTTTTCCCCAGTGGCTGAAAGCTTTGGATGAAGATGAAAGCACCAAGGCGATTGTTTTAGTGGGGCAGGCAGGCGGCGGTCGCGAAGAAGCAACAGCAGAATACATTGCCGCCGCGATAGATAAACCAGTAGTTGCTTACTTTGCAGGAAGTCATGCACCGCTAGATAGACGCATGGGGGACGCTAACAACATAATTTCCTACCATATGTCAATGCCTATACCCGAATCGGGTACAGCCCAGCGCCAAATCACGGCTTTCAAGCAGGCAAAAATCCCAGTAGCAAAGCGCCCTTCCCAAATTCCAGAATTGGTGAAAAAGGCGCTTAAGAAATAGTTTTAAGTTTTGAGTTTTGAGTTTTAAATTCAAGAAATTTTGTAGTTACTCAAAATTAAAGGTTTAAAACTCGTAACTTTCTTCTAACTCAAAACTTAACACTCATAATTCATAACTGTTTTGATGCACTGGGTAAAGATGGGCGTCCTGCAAACAGTGCTTTCGACACCGACTCACCTGCTCGTCGCAGTTGTCGTGTGAACCGAGCCGCTAACAAAGTCAGCGTCAGCCACTGACCCAAAACTGCCAGAAAAACAGTGGTTGTGGTGGCATCTTTGGCAGCAGCCCACCCAAAGGCAGAAAACAGCCACAGCACTGGCATTTCATTAGGTTGGATTGATAGCAAACCAAAAATGACTGGCGGCAATATAATCAATCCACCCACAGTGCTGGCAGCCCAGAGTACCCGTTTCTGCATCTTCATAAACAACATCAGCTGGGCTACACAGGCGTAAATTAAGATTAAATTCACGCTCAGCAACAGCCCCAGAAGTGCTGCCGCCTTGTACTCGCTCCCAGGCCACAACAGTACCCAAGGCGTTAGGATGGTCGCTGTAATTGCCAAATTCATCACCACTGCCACCAACGCAGGGCTTTTTTCGTCCCAGAGCAAATCCCGGATAAGACCCCATTTGCGGGAAGAGCGCTTCTGGTGTCGATAACGTGCCCAATCTTGCAAAGCTTGACGGTGCGGACTTAGAGCCGCAATCAAAAACACAAATAGCAGCAGGTTGAAGACGAGTAGGAAAGCAAAATTCTCGAACAAACCACTGCCTGTCTCAGGTAGTCCCCGGCGTGACTGTAAGGCATATCCGAGGATTGCCACTTCAAAACAAGCGGTTAGTAAGTAACTTTGTTGCTTGCTAAAGATAGTGGTGCTCCTATTGTGGAAGCAGCGCTTTAGCCCTTGCCAAGTCCAGTAGGTCCACAGACCATAGTTCAGCAGCATAAAGCCAGCGGCACTCCAAGCGCTTGCTCCCACCGGCAGGTAAAAGAATCGCAACCGTTCTAAGTCATTAGCGTTAAAGAAATTTAGGATGCTTGAGGGTAGAGAACTGGAAGCAACCAAATAAGGCAGGGCAAGTGAAGGGCTAAATAGCATCACCCAGTCTGCTGGAGTATGGGTGACAATATTGCTACTAGATGTCATAGATGTCATGGCAAATAGGAACATCAGCACCGCACCGCTGCCCAGCCAGGCTTGAAACCCGCCCAGCCCAGCACTTAATAAGCCGTAGAGCAGGGAAACGCTGTAGAAGAAAAGGCAACTGGCAGCTAGGACACCGTAGAAGCTCAAAATCAAACTCAAAGGGATTTGAGCCGCCAGCCCCAGCCACAAATGCAATGGCAGGGCTAGTGCAGCGACTATATAAAGCAAAATTGGCACCCCCAGCAGCTTGCCCGTCAAGATACTTTGGGTCGATTGGGGGCTGAGGCGAATGAAGTTCAGCGTGCCGCGATGCTCTTCCCGCGATAGGTCACTGATGAGCATATAGGTGCCAACAACCAACATGGCAAAAATGCCAATCAGACTCAGCCAGGTGAAGACATCTAACGACCACAACTGCCAGTTAATCACAAAACTACCCGCGGCATCCCGGAGGCATTCTTGGCTGGGATTGCTCCCGTTACTACTGGTGCAATACTTGTTATAGATGCTGCCCCTAAGCTCATCAACTGGCAGTTGACCGGCAAAGCTGATAAGTAATAGCAGCTGGCCTACCAGGGAAATCGCTACTGCAATCGTTAAATTGCGGGGTTTGAGGCGTCCTTTGAGTTCTCTAAATAACTGGGGATTCCAGTCGCCCAGCCGAGCTAGCCAAGATAAGTTCATAGAATTTTTCCTTAATTACAAAGGTTTTAGGGTGAGGATGGATGCCCTGCTAGTAGGGTTTTAGAAGCAGATTCACCTACCTGCCGCAGTTGTCGCGTCAGTTGCAGGCTCAATAAGCCAAGAACGCCCCACTGCCCTAAAAGTGCCAGAAATACGCTTGTCACTGAGGCGTGTTGTAGACCGATCGCGGGAAAGGCTGAAAGCAGCCACAAAAAGGGGTGTTTTTCAGGTGTTATAGATAGCACTGTTAACAGGATCATAGGCAAAAAGATCGTGCCTAATGTGCCAGCTGCCCATAACTGGCGCTGCTGTGTTTTGATAAACACCATCAACTCAGCTATGCAAGCGTAGATCAAAATTACATTCATGGTCAGGAGCAAAGCCATGAGTGCTTGTGGAGTTTGGAAATTCTCCTGAGAGGAAACATTGTGATGCCACAGCAAAATCCAAGGCACCCAGATAATAGCTGCGATCGCTAGATTAATTGCGATCGCCAGCAGCGCCGGACTTTTTTCACCCCAAATCAAATCCTGCACCAGAGAGCGATTCCAGAAATTTTTACGGGCGATCGCCCTGGAACGTCGGTAGCGAGACCAATCCTGCAATGCCTGACGTCCAGGAGACAAAATAGCAGTGAGCAACAAAAAGCAGAAAGGGTTCAACATGAACAGAAAGCCATAACCTATACCCCGGTAAAAATCTGCATCAACCGAGTTGAATTCTGTTACGACAAACCCTAACAGCCAAAATTCAAAACCGGCGACTAACCAATAACTTTGTTGCTTGCTCAAGAGCGTAGCGTTGGGGTTGCGGAAACGACGATTCACGGCTTGCCATATCCAGTAAGTCGCCGTACTCAGGGTAATTATTGCCCAGACATAGGCCAGTAACGCTTGATTGTCTAGAGGCAATAAGAACCATTTCCAATCCCCCAGCCCAAATTCTGTTCTGTAGGCATCAAAACTGATATCTACTACACTGATGTAAAGCAAGCCGAACAAAGCAGCTAAAGTGCTGCCTGCCCCAGCTAGAGATTTAGATTCGCTCTCTCGTCCCGTCAGAAAAGTGATCAGCAGGGCTGCACCGCAGAACAGACACCAAGCCGCACCCCAGAGGGTATACACGCCCAGGAGCCAGTTTAAAGGCATACCCAACGCTAAGGCAGACACCGCATGTAACGGGATTGCTAAGGCGATCGCTAGATACAACAGGGCCGGAACTCCTAGCATTTTGCCCAGTAAAATGTTCTCGCTAGACTGGGGACTTAACCTAATAAAGTTAAGAGTGCCTCGATGCTCCTCTTTGGCTAAATCGCCGATGAGCATATAAACGCTGCCGACTAGCAGGATGAAAGGCAGCATCCAGTCTAGACATCTGAAGACAATCTGCCACTGAATGTGCCAACCAAGTGTATATTCATCAGAAGCAATCAGCAGCAGGAGAAATTGACCCACCAGCGATACCGCACCTGTGAGCAAGAAGTTGCGTGGCTTGAGGCGACCCTTGAGTTCTCGAAATAGCTGGGGATTCCACTCTCCCATTCGGTCTAGCAGTGTGAGCAACATTGTTCAAAAGTTTTGAGTTTTGAGTTTTGAGTTTTGAGTTAACCCCATAGATAAATCAAGGGGATTGAAATAAGGACGCATCCAGATAGGGCTTTCAGAGCCTCAATGCCTAAAATTTAAAATAGCTAGGATGCTTGTTGGTGACCCAGCTTGAGGAATATTGTTTCCAGGTCTTCTTGGGTACAGTGAAATTCAGTTAGGGGAACACCAGCGGCAATGAGCGATCGCAACAACATAGCACAATCTTCCTGATTACCAGCAAAGTAAACGCGCACGCGCCCGGTTGCTGATACTACCTCCCATTCTTCAACTAAGGGATGGTTTTTCAGTTCCGCTTTCAGCACCTCCAAATTTCCCAGGGTAGACAGGAAGATTTGCTGACGGCTGAGACGCTGATAAAGCTCTTTGAGAGGCGCACTTTCCACTAGAAAGCCTAATTCCATGATGCCCACAGAGGTGCATAGTTCCGCCAAGTCACTGAGGACGTGGGAGGAAATTAAAATAGTCATCCCAGCTTCCTGTAAAACCTTGATAATTTCGCGAAACTGCATCCGGGCAATGGGATCTAATCCCGAAACTGGTTCATCCAGCACTAGCACAATTGGCTCGTGAATAATTGTCCGCGCCAGACTGAGACGCTGCTTCATCCCCCGGGAGAGGGTAGCGATCGCGCTATGGCGCTTAGTTGTCAGCTGCACCAGTTCCAAAACTTCCCGCAGGCGTTGAGTACGGCGTGGTTCTCGTAAGCGATAAAGCCGTGCAAAATAATCTAGGTAGTCCCAAACCGTTAAATCGTCGTACAGGGGGAAGTCATCGGGTAAATAGCCGAGTCGCCGCTTCAGGGTAGGGTTACTCTGATCTCGTAGGAGGCGATCGCCGTTAATATAAATCTCACCCGTAGTTGGCTCCTCTGCTGCCGCCAACATCCGAATCAGCGTTGTTTTACCGGCACCATTTGGCCCAATCAATCCGTAGACTTCACCAGCCTGTATCTGTAAATCGATATCGTTGACGGCAATGTGGCGATCGAATTGCTTGGTAAGTCCACAAGTGCGGATTGCCAGTTCCTTTGCCATAAGTGCTGGGGGTTAAAAGTTACAGCTAGCTTAGCCTTTACCTACAGCGTTTGGCAGGATGATTTCGGAAATTGAAACAATATTCGCTATCCAGGGAGAGGGTTGCCTGATGTGAGCTTTTGCTGTTTTCCTGGGTACATTTGCTGGGTATTATAGTTAATCTGCGAGAATTTCTGGAACTTACTTAGATTAGAACTACCTATGACACAGCACTACCGCATCACCCTTTTACCAGGCGATGGCATTGGCCCTGAAATTATGGCAGTTGCGGTAGACGTGCTGAAAGTCGTCGGGAAGCAATTTGATATCGAGTTGGAATTTCAAGAAGCACTCATCGGCGGTGCAGCAATTGATGCGACTGGGGAACCCCTACCTGCTGAGACTCTAGAAACTTGCCGCAACAGCGATGCGGTTTTGCTAGCTGCCATCGGTGGTTACAAGTGGGACTCGTTACCAAGTCAGTTGCGTCCAGAAAGTGGACTGCTGGGACTACGCGCTGGGCTAGGTTTATTCGCCAATTTGCGACCAGCAAAAATTTTACCTCAGCTAATTGATGCCTCTAGCTTGAAGCGGGAAGTAGTGGAGGGTGTGGATATTATGGTGGTGCGAGAACTCACCGGCGGCATCTATTTCGGGCAACCCAAGGGTATTTTTGCCACAGAAACTGGCGAGAAGCGGGGGGTGAATACGATGGCTTACACGGAAACGGAGATTGAGCGAATTGGGCGGGTGGCTTTTGAAACTGCTCAAAAGCGTGGTGGTAAACTTTGCTCAGTGGATAAGGCGAATGTGTTGGAGGTGTCACAGCTGTGGCGCGATCGCATTACCCAGCTAGCATCTGATTATCCCGATGTTGAGCTATCTCACTTGTATGTAGACAACGCCGCCATGCAACTGCTGCGCTGGCCTAAACAGTTTGACACTATTGTCACTGGTAATTTATTTGGTGATATTCTTTCTGATGCTGCCGCAATGCTTACTGGCAGTATTGGGATGCTCCCCTCTGCGAGTTTAGGTGCTTCTGGCGCAGGCGTCTTTGAGCCTGTACACGGTTCAGCGCCAGATATTGCTGGGCAGGATAAGGCTAATCCCCTGGCTCAAGTTCTGAGTGCCGCCATGATGCTGCGCTACGGTTTGAATCAGCCTGTAGCGGCGGATCGAATTGAGCAGGCGGTATTGCAAGTCTTGGATAAAGGCGATCGCACTGGCGACATCATGTCTGAGGGAATGAACCTTTTAGGCTGTCGTGCTATGGGCGATGCTTTAATTCAGGTACTAGAGCAACCGCGATCTTAATTTAACGACGTAAAATTTGGTTCAAGCCTCGCCCCACTATGCAGGGCGATAAACGACGAAAATCTAGCATTAGGCCAAGCCTCGTCCCAAGAGTGGGCGAGGTCAATCTAAAATATAAAATTGCTTGACCTCTTGCTGTAATCGCGCTAGTAGATTAAAGTCAAGCTTAAACAATAGGGGATAGGCAGCTGGTGTACACGTCACAGCAACGACTACAAAATCGGACAGACGGGATGGATCTACCGCTGTTGCTAGACCCCGCATTACTCAGAGCAGCTAGACAGATCCATCGCACTTATTCAGAAGCTCATCCAAACCGCGTGCAGCGTCCTCATGGGGTAGCAATCAATCGCTTTACTTATCGAGGAAAGCTGATTTTTTCAGCAAAACCGATTTTGTTGCCTGAGGAATGTTTTATTCCTTTTGCTCAAATTGAGTCGGAAATATATTAGCTGATGGGTGACCTTTATAAACTTTCCTAAATCACTGAGTGAACAATCCCAAAATAATATGGTTTTTAGCTCAATAGGTTTTCTCTTCCTTTTCTTGCCTGTTGTTCTCACATTTCACTTTATATTACCAGGAATAAATTCAAGAAATTACCTACTTTTACTGGTAAGTTTATTATTTTATGTTATAGGTGAAGGAAATTTTGTTCTTGTTATACTATGTTCAGTAATATTAAATTACTGGTTAGGATATTGGGTTGAAATAACTAGAGAGAGGGACTCTTCTCAAAAAAAAAATATTGGTCGCCTTGGCTGCCATTCTAAATATTGGATTACTTGCTTATTTCAAATATACGAACTTTTTCATAAAAAATTTAAACATTTTTCTGCTAAAAACAATTGGTCATTTCCCATTTGAATTAGATAAAATCCACCTTCCCCTTGGCATTTCTTTCTTTACATTCCATGCTCTCTCTTATGTTATCGATATTTCTAGAAACAAGGCAAATGCACAGAAAGATATTGGAAAGCTAATCCTTTATTTTACCTTTTTTCCTCAGCTAGTTGCAGGACCAATAATACGTTATCACGATGTAGAAACGCAACTCACAAATCGGACAATAACTATAGATGACTTTGCTGAAGGGGTTAGGCGTTTTATTCTTGGTCTTGGTAAGAAAGCTTTGATTGCTAACGCGCTTGCTGAACCCGCTGACCAAATCTTTGCCATTCCTGGGAGCCAACTGACTCCGGGCTTATCTTGGTTGGGAATTATTTGCTACACCTTGCAAATATACTTTGATTTTTCAGGTTACTCTGATATGGCAATTGGTTTGGGTCGAATGTTTGGTTTTCACTTTCTTGAAAATTTCAATTATCCTTATATTTCACAGTCTATACAAGAATTTTGGAGGCGTTGGCATATTTCCTTATCTAACTGGTTTAAAGACTATCTTTATATCCCCTTAGGTGGCAATCGTTGTTCACCTTTAAGAACATATATTAATTTAACCATAGTTTTTTTTCTTTGTGGACTGTGGCATGGGGCAAGTTGGAACTTTATTTTTTGGGGGCTATTTCACGGAATGTTTATAGTTTTTGAACGTATCGGTTTACTGAAAGTTTTTACAAAAGCAAAGTGGTTAGCAATTAGACATTTTTATGCCATCATAATAATAATGATGTCTTGGGTTTTCTTCCGAGCAACGACGCTTAGTTATGCCTTATCCTTTCTTAAAGCAATGACAGGCTTTGCACAAGGAACAGGATTAGAATATCATGCTTCACTTTACCTAAACCTGGAAATTATGCTGGCTCTTCTTGTCGGAATAGTTGCATCAACACCTGTGCTTTCAAAATTATCGAGGTTTTATAAACAGCAGGCTTTTAACTGTCCGAAAAGAATGGCAGCTATGATAGATGGAATTTTTCTATCTTTAAGTAATCTAGCCCTCGCAGTTATATTCCTTATGGCTGTCATAAAGCTAGCTGCTGGAACATATAATCCATTTATTTACTTTCAGTTTTAAAAAGGCTTAAAAAAAATGATAAATAATCATATAAAATTAATTAAAGTTACAAATGCAACTTTAATATTATCGTTTATAATAGCCATATATACTCCTCTTGTTAGCAGTATTCTCAACGTAGGAGTTGAGTCTGAAGAAACATTCTTATCTTCGGAACTACGGCTGCCCCATAAGTTTCCCAAATTAACCCTAATCAAATCTAGTCCTGTTAAATTCATAAAAGAAATTCAACAATATTATAATGACAGATTTGCCTTTCGCCGACTCCTGATTAAGGGGTACAGCGTACCTAAAGTTTTATGGATGGGTGAATCTTCTTCTCCAAAAGTAATTGTGGGGAAAGAGGGGTGGCTTTTTCTTCGTACTGATGGAAGTTACAATGAGATGGATTATTATCGCTCAACAAATCCCTATACACCAGAGCAGCTAGCTAATTGGCAACGCACTTTAGAAGAAAGAAACAATAGGTTATCTTCTCAAGGAATTCGCTACCTTCTCGTAATCGCACCTAATAAAACTACAATTTATCCAGAGTTTCTTCCCAAATCTATAAACCGTGTTCGGCAAGAATCTCGATTAGATCAACTGATAGCTTATTTGAGAGCTAATTCCAATGTGGAAATCCTCGATCTACGAGACTCATTGCGTTCAGCAAAAGCCAAAGAACTAGTCTATGCTCGTAGAGATACCCATTGGAATGACTTGGGGGCTTTCGTTGCTTACCAAGAGATTATAAAACGCCTTGCTATTTGGTATCCAAATTTAGAGGTATCATCCCGATCAGATTTTGAACTCAAGGTAAGTTATGGCAATGCTGATCTTATAAATATGGTGGGATTAAGCAATATTGTGAAAGATGAAAACTGGGAACTTATTCCTCGAACTCCACGTTTAGCCCATAGGATAGATGCCGGAATTCATAACCCTGAGTTGCCTAAACTTCTACAACCCTTTGCTACAGAGTTGAAAAAATCAATTTTACCTCGAGCTGTGATGTTTCATGATTCATTTGCGGTACGGCTATCGCCTTTTCTTTCGGAGCATTTTGAACGAATAGCCTATTTATGGCAGGATTTTGATCTAGAAATTGTCAACAAGGAACATCCGGATCTTGTTATACAAGAAATGGTTGAACGCAGTCTTATGAGTCCCATTGCTCGATAGTTTTTCAAAGGTAGTAATTTATTTTAAATATTTCGTTATTCTTACTCAACTGCTCCTAAACCTTTCAATGTAGCCAAATGATTCATCACCTAGGGTAACGACAACCAAATCCGCTTTATCAATTAGCCAATCGTGATTCTACTCAAATGCCATATCCCAGTCTGTCATAAAAGTTAACTTCCTTGGTGCAATTTACCTCGCTGCTGCCGTCATCTGGCTCAATTGATGACACGCCTTAGGATTTCGCAAGGGATTATAGTTAAGTGGACTCGTTGAACTAAGAATCCCCTCGCTTTTAGACAGGGGAGTGTCAAATGGATATCCTCTTAGCCGGTCTGACGTCTTTGATTGTGTTTGTGTTGGGAGCCTCTATTGGTAGCTTCCTCAACGTTGTTGTGTACCGAGTGCCAGCTGGTTTGTCGATTCTTTGGCCGCCTTCTCGCTGTCCTCATTGCCTGCATCGGTTGGGAAAACTTGAGAATGTGCCCGTTTTAGGCTGGCTATGGCTTCATGGGCGCTGCCGCCACTGTCAAAGCCGAATCTCTGCACGCTATCCTTTAGTGGAAGCGGCTACTGGGGTGCTGTTTTTGCTGGTTTTCTGGGCATTTGGTTTCTCAATGCTAACGCTGGGCTATTGGGCTTTTTTGAGCTGGTTACTCGCCTTATCCCTTATCGACCTCGATACAATGACCCTGCCTAATCCTCTCACCCAATCGGGATTAATTGCGGGCCTGATGTTTCAGGTGGCTACTGGTTGGTTGCAGACGCAAGCACCGATGGGGACAATTAATCAGCTGATGACTGGGGTTATTGGTGCGGTTCTGGGCATCTGGTTATTGGACATCATTGCTTTTGTCGGGTCAATAGTTTTTGGGCAAGCCGCGATGGGCAGGGGGGATGCTAAATTAGCGGCAATGATGGGAGCTTGGTTAGGCTGGAAGTATTTGCTGCTGGCTGGGTTCTTGGCTTGTGCCGTGGGAGCGTTGGTAGGTGGGGGCGCGATCGCACTTGGTTGGCTCAATCGGCGTCAAGCCATGCCCTTTGGTCCTTTTCTCGCACTCGGCGCTGGACTGACGGTTTTTTGGGGTGAGGTAATTGTGTCCGCTTACTTGCGACTATTTTTCCCCTTTATCTAACTGCTGTTAACGCTAATTTCTACTCACCTACTTACAGGCGATTTAGTATCAGCATGACCTTCAAGATCAGGTGCTCTGACGTTGATTGACGATAGACCTCACAGGATAAGGCATAGCTTACTCGTGCCCAAAACCGCTTCCTGCTCTCAAGAAAGCGCTCTAAGGTTCTGCTGTGCTTGTCAGAAAGTGATGCCCCATAAATACGCCTGAACTCTAGAGCATTCTTTACTATACGGTGGCTATTATCGTAGTTGAGAAATCGACGAATTTTTTCTTTCCATAGGTCTACGATACCCAGGCGAATTCCGTAAACGTTGTTAGAGTGCTGCCGGTAAAGGATTTTAGGTTCTTCGTCATACAGGATAGTGCCAAACGCTGAAACAACAAGGTAAATCCACGAATCATGGCCCATCGCCGACTCAGGGAACTCGCGAAACAGCTGGCGTGCTGCCTGATTCAAAACGATGGTACAGCCTCTTACTGAGGATTGGACAAGTGCGTTGGGAAACGACAATTCCTTTTGAGGGATATCGGAATAACCAAGTAGTTTTAAGTTTTCATCTACCACAGCGAGCCGTGAGCAGTATAATGCTGGAATCTCTGGTGAGCGTTGGCTCAAAAATTCAATTGCTTTGGAGATCTTGTCTGGTTGCCATACATCATCATGATCGCAAAATGCAAAATAGTCAGCCGTAGGATCTGAAAGCTCAAGAAGCTTAAGAAAACTCCTCGTAAACCCAAGATTTTCTCCAAAAATAACTTTGACGTTCGTATAGGTAGTAACGTATTCTCGAAGCAGCTCAATTGTGTTGTCTATAGAGCCATCGTCACGTACAATAATTTCCACATGGGGATAGTCCTGCGCTAGAAGACTTTCCATAAGCGGCTTGAGGTACGTGCCGCCATTGTATGTAGACAAGAGAATTTGAGCTACCATAATCTTGCATGCTACTCGTAGCCGACAGTCCCGAAGATTTTGCTAAAAGTTGCGTTAGGTTATACTGTGACTCAGTGGTTTGGGAGAAACTTAGGCTGAATGCTCTCAAGCGAGTCGAAGTGGATTGTTCTGAGCAAGTTTTTAGAGAAAGTTTAAAAGCTATTTTGTAGGAAAGTCGCATTCCACGATTATCACCTCGGAACAGCGAGTAGCCGATAAATCTGAGAAATACTCCAAAGCATATAGACATCGAAAAGTTTTGCTATAGGGCATGAATCGGAGGCTTTAGTGAGGTTCACTGTTGTCGTGCTACCGGCGATACAATTTTGAGTTTCAACATTCAAATTCGTATGCTGTAGTCGAGGCGATCGCGCGTCAGGTTTATACTATAACAAGGGTCATGCTTAATAAACTTTTTCCACTTGCTCTGCATATACTTTACTTCCTTCATAGCTCTTACTTGCTTTTCAGGGGTATCCTCACGGCCTCGGCTTTTTGACTCATAGTGATAGAGAACCACATGGGGCAGATAAATATTCCTATAGCCTTTTTCCACTATCTTCAGGCATAAATCAACATCATTAAATGCAACTGCGAGTTTCTCTTCAAAACCTCCAACTGCTTCAAAAACCTCACGTCTGCACATTAAACAAGCTGCCGTCACTGCCAAGTAGTTACATACGGTTTGAATTTGGTCAAAGTAGCCAGGATAGTCAGACGGATAATGCTTGTGATGATGATTGGCACAACCACAAATCATTATTACACCAGCATGTTGTATAGTATTGTTCGGGTATAACAGTAAAGCACCAACTGCCCCAATGGTTGGTCTTTGTGCCTGTTCGACCATAGCATCAATCCAGTCAGGAGTCAGCACTTCTGTATCATTATTTAAGAACAGCAGGTACTCACCTCTCGCTCGCGAAACTGCGTAGTTATTAATTTTAGAATAGTTAAAGGGAATAGCTAGCACCTCGCACCTAAATCTATTTGGCTCTCTAACCTTCCATTGGTTGATGACTTCATGAGTTTCAGCATCAGTGCTGCCATTATCAATTACCAGCACCTCATAATTTGGATAAGTTGTTTTATCAAAAATTGAGAGCAAGCAATTATTAAGGATATTTCCCAGGTTTTTTGTAGGAATAATTATACTGACAAGCTTAAAATCTTTAATTTCATATCTAACTAGGTAACGCCCCTCACTAACTATAATTACTCTGCCTGGTTCCCCTCTTCGGCGCAGTGCATCTGAAAGAGCCTTCTGTGCCGCACCATTAGCATAGCTCTTGTTAGTCATGCCGCTAGCGATGGAACCAGGATGAATCCGCCAGTGATACAAAACTTTGGGGATGTGAAATATTTTTTTGGTTTTTTCTGTGAGCCTCAAGACAAGATCATAGTCTTGAGAACCTTCATAGCCAATCCTAAATCCTCCTATTTCAGTTAATAGCGATCGCCGATATATACCTAAATGACTGGTGTACATCCGAGACAAAAATGAGTCAGGACACCAATCTGGCTTAAAAAATGGATTTCTGAGTTTACCATTTTGTTGCATTTGATCTTGATCTGAGTAGATCATATCCGCATCCAAATGCCTGTTTAACAGCAATGCTACTTCATACAAAGCATCTGGTGTCAACAAGTCGCCGTGATCTAATAAGGCTAAAAACTCACCTTTTGCTATCTCTAAGGCAGAATTAGAAGCTTGAGATATATGACCATTCTCTTTTGTATAAACCACTTTTATGCGAGAGTCTTGTGCTACATACTCCTCCAATACTGCTTTAACATAGCCCTCAGTTGAGGCATCATCAGCAATGCACAACTCCCAGTATGGATAAACTTGATTCAGAACCGACTCGATCGCCTCCCGCAAAAAACGATCGGGTGGATTGAAAACCGGCATAACAACGCTGATGAGTGGTTTGTAACTTAATATTTCTACTGTCTCAGCCATCTTTCGCAGATCGGCTTCCCTGGGGTAGTTTTGGTTTAGCCACTTTTGATAGTTGACATCATTAGTTTGGGGAATTCCTGGAAGTGGCTCGACATGGGCTACTGCCGCATCAACCTTTTGAGATATTTTTTTTATTAATTTGCCTATAACGTAGCGGCTACCCTTGGTTTTTAAAAGAAACAATAAATCTTCTACTCGTGAAAATAACTTGCTATAGGTAAGCATACTGTAATCTAAAATTTACTGCTGTTAATTTTACACTAAAGTAGTATCATTACTTTAGTGTATAGCAAGTATAAATCAGTTATACAATTCATTTAGACTTACTATAGCCCTACTTTGTCACTTTCGTCAGAGTAAATTTTGAAAGCCTTTTTCCATAAGGATTTGGCCTTTTCCATAGTAAAAAAAAGGAGTTATATGGTCGAGGAGTAGAACTAACAGTATGACGATAGCAATCATAAGAATCAAGTTTTAATCGCTAAAATGATATCTTGATAAGATAAAAAATTTTCTCTTCCACACCATGAACCATAACGAATTGGTTCAACTATATTTACACCGTATTTTCCATAAATACTTCTAACATATTTTTCATCAAAGGCAATAGCCCTCTCCGGTATATCTTTATCTGCTGTACGGCATCCATCCATTTCATATTGAAATTGAAGAAGAGGGCTTAAGTTTTTATTAATGAGATCGAGGGACTCGTTATTTAACAGAAAGAAGGTAATCAAGCATCTTCCATCTTGTTTTAATGTGCGTGCAATCTCAGAAAAATAGTTTTCCATATCTTGAGGCAGCATATGCGTAAATACTGACGTGAGAAAAATAAAATCAAACGAATTATTATCATACGGAAATTTGTACTCCGAAGCTTTATATTTTCCAGTGGGGTTATATTCCTTATTGTAAACGTCAATCAATTGAAACTTACAATTTGGATAGGTAGGTGTAATTTTTTTCTGGCACCACTTAATTCCATCAGCAACTATATCAATTCCTTCATAACTACCACCATCCTTTAAATAGTTTGTTAATGGTCTAGCCATTCGACCTATCCCACATCCTACATCTAATACTTTCTCACCAGGTTTTAGAGCCCCAAGCTCTAGAAAAATTTGAAAAAAAATTTCGCCAATTGCTTTAAAGTCTCCATCTCCGACAAAACATTTATGCTTAGGTGGTATTAAGGGATCTTGCCGCCCTAAAGCAACGTTAATATTATATTCACCAAGTTCATAAAAATTCCGTAATGTATCTCTAGCATTGTCTTCATAAAGGCGGAATACCTTCGTTTTTGAAGCAAGAAATAAATATTTTAGTCGTAAAAATAATTTGCTATATGGAAGCATACTGTAATCTACCTCTTACTACTAATAATTTTACACAAATAGCTCGCTCGTGCGCGTAGCGCGATCGCCAGTTTTGCCGAGTTTGAGAAGGCGCTTGTGCCCATAGAGCTTTAGCGTCGTCCCAGGAGAATCACTCTTTCTCACCCATCCCTTTCAATCCCTAACACCCCTTTCATTCCTATCCATGCCCTCCGTAACTTCCAAAACTTACTGCTCTCCATTGCTGTAATAGTAGTCTGAGTCTGTTGTAGTTGTGCTTGAGTTTGTTGTAGTTCGATTTGCGAACGCTCTAAAATTTCTTTTGTTTGATGCAAATCATTTTGAATGACTTTCAGTAAATCATCATAACGATCAATATATACAGAGTCTATATTTCGTTGTAAACTCTCAGCTTCTTCTGAACATATAGCTATAAAATAAATCGGTGAATTTAAAATACAAAATTTTTGTGTTAAATTATTCATACTGCCTGTATAAGTTTTGATGCTGGTTTGATAAGCCTCTTGCAAAGGAAACACAAACGAAGCAGTAGCTAGTCTTTGCCCAAACATTGTGATATATTTAAAATGCCTACTCAGTAAACTATTTAGCTCTTCATAATAAAGTTCTTTGATATGAAAGGGGTTGGAAATATTCGGCTCATCTGAATATGTCAAACGATTAGGAGATGAGATAATTAAAAGCCCACCAGGTTTCAGTACCCTCTTAATCTCTCGCATCATCTCTTCATGCCGATCGTGATGCTCAATCGTCTCGAAAGACGTAACCACCTCTACTGAACCATTAGGCAGTGGCACTGAGTCACAAGAACCTACCAAGAATTTTAGATTTTGAGTACCATTGTACTGTTGTTTAGCATGCTCCACACTTTCAGGATCTATATCCACACCTATAACTGATTGAGCTACCTTCGCTAATAATGCTGAACCATATCCCTCGCCAGAAGCCAAGTCTAGTACAGATTTGCCAGACACAAGCTCAAGAGATAGGGCATACCGATGTAAATGTTCGTACTTAATCTCTCCCTTCACTGAAGGAACATATCTTTCGCCTGTAAATTCCATTTTTATTTAACTCCAACTAATGCTTGAGCCGAAGGATATTCAAGAGAAAATATCCGACACTCTTGAAATCCCGCTTGTATAAGCTGCTTCCAATCATCACATCCATATTCTGTATAGACTTGAAAATCTTGTCGCTTTTCTCCTGAATGGTAGCTAGGTGGTAAACCCTCACGAGTGACTGTTAACCTGTCTACAACCATAGGTACTGTAAAAGCACAGTATCCACCTTGTTTCAGCACCCTATAACACTCCGATAGCCCCCGAACTGGATACTTGATATGTTCTAAAACATCTGAATGCACAACTAAATCAAAATACATGTCCGGATAATTAATGCACATCATATTAATTTCAGGATAAGCTTTTAAGGTATGACCTGGCCATTTAGATAAAAAAGACGTTAGGTTTCCGGCTTCATTTATTTCTAAAACTTTTAATTTTTGTAGTTTTTCTTGTTTGATAAAATTTTTAAACAATCCTTCGTAATTCAAACATTTCATAATAGATCTTGCCAAAATCATAGCTCTTAAGTTACACTAATAATCTTGACAATGTATTCCTTGCTGTCTATTGATGTAGTCAACTTCATAATTAGCTAAACACCATTCATCAATTAATGAGTTCCATAAAATAGGTGTAAATATAATTTTCTGGGAACCACAAACTGAACAGTTTTTGATAATGGGCAATGATGTCATTTGGGATTACTTGATGCCGACTAATATAGTTCTATCAACATTATTGTACTGAAATTCTTGAACCTGCCTATTGGGGTGTAATTGAATCACGCTCTGAAATCCCAATTCTCTTAAAATCTCAACTATAGCTGACAAGTTGGGAACTAAACTAAAGCCACCAATAGAGGCTAGAGGGTTTTGCTCATCTTTTTCATGGTGGAGAACAAAGTAGCTTCCTCCTTGTGAATATTGATTAGGAGTTCCCCGCCCAAAAGGAATTTTATGACCGCTTTGGCAAAGCTGCGTTTCTACGAAAAGAAACTTTGAAGTTAAAGAGGCAGCTTTTCTAAGTAATCCAAGTGGATTTTCTACATGATAGATAATTCCCAAGAGTAATACAACACCAAATTCGCTACTAATGTCAACATCAAAAATATCACCTTGCTTAAAATCACAGTTTTGGTATTGCAAAGTTCTTTTAATAAAAATTGCTTTTTCAATGTTTTCTGCTCTGGCTTCTACCCCTAGCCCGAAGTTACAACCACGTTTCAGCATCTCGAATGTAAAGTAACCTTCATTACATGCAATGTCTAGAACACAATTATATTTGTAGTCGAAACATACACTATCAAGAAACGAAAATATCATTGAGTGCCTGACATCGTGAACCTCTCTAAGAGAATCAACATAAAGGGGCGTTTTAATACCATTGCCCAATTCAAATTCATACATCCATTTACCATACTTCTTAATTTCATCGCTCGACATACTTTTCCTCCCATTGAATATTAGCAATTTTAAATATTCCCACCACTTGATTAACAGAGGCAACCTTAAGCAAAGTAGCATTTTTAATCCAGTCCAGCATCTCATGATTATCTTGAGTACCATCGGCGATTGCCACATCAAAGCTGTAATTTGTTGGGTATAAATGAGGCCAAACAAAACTAAACTTCACTGTCAATACATCTCCCGGATAGCAAACTTTAGGCTTAACCTGGAGTTGATAACTGTTCCATCCTGTAATCACTGTCCGCAGGTTATCTAGAATATTAATACCAACAATAAGTTGTTTAATTATAGCATGAACTACAAGTTCAACTTGAACTTGTATCTCTTCGTCAGGATATATAACATCTATGGAGTTATTTTGGTTATTAAGTAATTTGATTTGAGTAAGCTCTGCTCGACCTGTTCCAAACCTTTCAGAGCTAGAAAACTCTAGATAAGGAACTTTTGTGTAAGGATTTGTTTTATGTCTTAACAGATTAGCCGTAAGGTACCTATCATCCATTGGTTGTAAAGCATATGTCTTGCTTTGAAAAGCTGGTTTTTCTTCATACTGATTATTTATCTGTTTGTAAACCCACGCTTGATAGTGTTTAGCAGTTTCTTGAGGAGTATCGAGCAATGCGGTTTTACCAGAACGCATCCATAGAGAAATTGTACAAAGTCTGGCAACAGAGCCAACATCGTGAGATACAAATATTATTGTTTTCTTTCGCTCCTGAAACTCTCTGATTTTTGCCATACATCTATGTACAAAAATTCCGTCGCCGACGGCAAGAGCTTCATCAATAATTAAAATATCAGGATCGACGTTGACTGCTACGGAAAATGCTAAGCGTACAAACATTCCGCTTGAGTAGGCTTTAACAGGCTGGTCAATAAAATCTCCAATATCCGCCAACCTAGCAATTTCATCAAACTTATCTTCTATTTGTTTTTTACTTAATCCCAACAACTGCCCGTTAAAAAACACATTCTGCCGCCCAGTAAACTCTGGATTAAACCCACTACCAAGCTCTAGCAGTGCCGAAACCCGACCATTCACCCACACCTTACCGCTAGTTGGGGTCAGCGTCCCGGCAATAATTTGTAGCAAAGTACTTTTCCCAGAACCATTTTGGCCAATAATCCCTAAAGTCTCTCCTTTAAGAACCTCCAGGTTAATATCGGACAATGCCCAAAATTCCTGCCCGTGGCTTTTGCCTGGTAGCAAAATATCCTTTAATCGGTCAACAGGTCGAGCATATCGCTTAAAGCACTTCGACACATTATTCAGAGAAATTGCGATATCACTCATTACACTGCTGCCACTCAATAGCAACTAAAGTACATCAGCAAATGCTGGACGCAAGTGCCGATACACCGAAAATCCACAACAAAATACCAGTAAAGACACCCCAGAAGCGACTCCCCATTCCCCCCAGTGCTTTACCTCTCCAACTAATACTAAATCCCTGTACACCTCGGCTATGGCCGCCACCGGATTCAACCAAAATACCCAGCCGCGCCATTGCTCCGGAATAGCCGAAATCGGATAAACAATAGGCGTCACATAGAACCAAAGATTCAATATCACTCCCAGCATCTGCGGAATATCTCTCAAGAATACCGTGAATCCTGCTACAAAATACCCTAATCCCGCCGTCAATAACAACTGCGGCAACCAAACCAAGGGCAACAGCGCTAACGTTGGGTGAAGTGTCTGGGACGAAACCGCCACCAACACAATCAACGCCATTAAGCCAAACGCGCTCTCAATAAAACTTGATAATAGCGGCACCAATGGTAATAAGGCTAGAGGAAAAACCACTTTTTTCACCAAATTCGGCTGTCCCACCACCGAATTAGCTGCCTGAGTTAGTCCCCCTGTAAAGGCAAGCCAGGGAACCAACCCCGCAAATAGCCACATACCAAATGTGAGGTTATTCTCTGGCAACCCATTTAGACTTAGCTTTACCTTCAAAACAATCGAGAAGACATACGTGTAAATCAGCAATTGCGATAGCTGATTCAGCAACGGCCACAAATTACCCATAACCGAACCCTTATACCGCGCCTCCAAGTCCCGCCGCACTAAAATTTTCAGTAAATCAAACTTTGCCCACCATCGCTCATCCAAGGATAGCCAACGCCAAATAAAAAGCACATATAACCTAGCATATTTTTAATAAAAAAAATGAGTGATAGTCAGCTGCTGGCTTATTTAAGTTTTTCTTTACAAACAGCTTCTTAATCAAAATTTTTATTTAAAGACTTAAGCGATTTTCCAAAAAGAGATTATTTCGTGTTTGTTACTTTAGTTATATACTCATCTAAGTTATTTATTATAATACAAATGATAAACTTCATGGCAAACAAAGGGGACTTTTAGGCGCTTTTAGTTTGTTAAATTTGTTTTGTAAGCCTTGTACTTAGCAAATGGTACTTCTATTAAGTAGTACGTAGTGATTGCTAACGCAGTAGAGAAAGTTAATGCTATCACTAGCCTAAAACAATACATTTTCCATAGAGCCGCAGAAGTGTACAATGGCGACAGTCTTAGGATTATCGGTAAATGCCAAACGTAAATGCCAAAAGAGAGATTACCTATAACTTCCAAAGCTCTTATCGGATTATTTTTAATTGAAGTCGGCAAAAGTTTTTGGTTCTTACCATGCTTATCTAATTGCAGTTCAAATGCAAATACAAAAAAAGAAGTCAGTAATGCAGTTAAGGGCTGAAATAAAAAAACAGTTGTTTTAGTAAAGTTAACTGACACCCCAAGATTTGTATGGTAAAAATAGTAAGCACTAGTACAATAAAAAATAACAAGCAGAACAACCGAGGCAATTTTCATCAGCTTTTGTTGCCGTAAAGGTACTTTATACCTAATACTCTTTAATAAGGGATTGATTAAAAAACCACATATAAAAATATCAACGTTAGTGGCAAGCGGCGTATACCAGTATTTTACTGCCAGTATCAAGTTCGTCCTTATTTCATGCTGGTATGATACCCATAGTTTTAAGCCAAATACTGCGCTAATGATTGCAACAGCAAATAACAAAATATCGGACAGCTTCTTTAAGAAAGGATGGGTGAATACATATATAAATGGAACCATCAGGTAAAATTGTACTTCCGTAGATAACGACCACAAGGGCGCGTCTATGTCTATTAGGTCGCTGTTTAATAAACGGTAAGTAAAGGTAAAAAGTCTCGCGTATTGCTCCCAGTTCTTTGGTCTTAAAGCATCAGGATACGCAAATACAGATAAAACTACAATAACAAAGATATATAAGGGTAAAATCCTTAAAGCCCGATTCTGCCAAAAGTTAAAAATTCCTTGCTTATCGGTCTTGTATCGCTCGGTGTAAAATCCCTTCCCCATCAAGTAACCAGATAGTGTGAAAAATATCCATACAGCTACTCCACCAGGAGCAAATAATATCCAGCTAAAATCATAGCCTTGACACAGAAGAAATTCTCGCGGAGGAGAGCAATGTATGAAAACAACCATCAAGCAAGCAACCCCTCGTAGGGACAACAAAGCATCTACACGATTTTGCATAACTTTACTACTGGCAATCTAGCCAAAGTTTAACATATGCTTTTGAGTGTATAGAACCCATTTGAGATCTATTCCTTTGCTAACCTCTTGAACATCAGTGTGATGAAGCAAAGATCGAATTTAGCCGTAGCATTGGTAAGTGTTCTTTCAAAGCTTTTAACGAGGCTTTAACAGCGCTCCATCAAAGTGTTCGACAACCCGCCGAGCAGCAACGGTAACAAAGCCCTATTTTCCTTCTTCTTATTTTTATACCCTTACGAACTAATGCTCATGGGCATAAAAAAGATGAAATTATAGACTATTAGGATCTATCCCCAGTTCTCGTAACTTAGCAGCAAAGCGTTCAGCACGTTGACGTTCTCGAACAGCACGTTGTTCAGCTTGTAACGCTCGTTGTTCAGCCTTTGATGCTTGTTCAAGTTTGAGCTGTGTTACCTCTTCTAAGTAATCAGCAAGATTTTTAATTGCCTTAGCATTAAGATGTTTTAATTTATATTCTGAAACTGGCTCCGTTTCTGGTTTAATATTACGCTGAGGCGAGGATTCTAATCCATTGTTTGATAAAGTATTATAGATTTTTTCAGATTTTATTTGGCGCTCGTAAACTTCAGTTTTGGTCAAATTAGTTGTAGCTGGATCTGGTTTTGAATCGATATTATCTATATTTAGATTGGCTATTTGTTTTGCTAGCTCGGTTGCCCATACGACTTTCTCACTACCAGATAATGTGAGTTGACTAACTAAAGTCTTTATATAAAAAATTCCTTCATTAACAGTAATGTTTTGAAGAGGATACCAGTTATTTTTAATAAATATGAGCAGATTAAGATTAAACTTATGCTGATTCTGATATCGTTGGGTAGGCCACCATTTTTTCCATAAAGCTACTGCTTCTGTGTAGTGAATTTTATAACCTGATGGCGGCACCCACTTTTGGTATTCCACAAATCCTTTTTGCTTTGAATCTCCCCAATATACAAAATTATTTTTTTGAAGAATTTCATTGATTAATTCCCAATATTGAGAAGTAGGTTTTATTAAAGCTACACGTCTTTTGTCTACCCAGGCTAGCAGTCCAATTATTTCTGATTTAGCGGTGGTTAGTTGAAGTCTATCACCAGTAGAACCCAGGCGAAGATTTTTGTTAGCTACAAGTGAGGTTTCACCTTGAGCAAATTTTTGAATTAAAGTTGCATCATCAATAGTGGAAGCCTGACCATCAGTTTGTGAATTATCAGCTTGAATAGGAAGTGGTGATGGGTCAGATTCTAATTTATTTCTAGAATCTCTAGAAGATTGAATTATACAGGCATCTTCGTCAGGGTTTAAGTCAAAAATGTTATTAGACATGGGCCTAGCCACGGTAATAAATATTCTAATTATTATGGTAGAGGAGGGTTGTAGGACTTAACTAGGAATTAGGCAACAGCTTTACTAATCCCATAGTTGAAGTAGGGCAAGCATAAGGGGTTTGGATAATTACAACCTACCCTCGCCCCAGATGGCTCTCTACTGTTGAGCTGCGTAAGCCCTCAAATCATCATAAAGGCGGACTTCCAAGAGACGATTTTGCTCGTCTACCATGACAACTGTTGGCCGGTATGTTTTTAATTCTTCTGGGCTGAGTTGTCCGTAGGTCATGACGATCAAGCGATCACCCTTCATCCCCAGTCGTGCGGCGGCACCATTGAGTTCAATTGCCCCTGAGTTGGCTGGGGCGGCGATCGCATAGGTAATGAATCGCTCTCCATTAGCGACATTTACCACCTGCACCTGCTCATAAGGTAAGATACCCGCAGCATCCAACAAAGTGCGATCAATGCTGATACTACCCATGTAGTTCAGATTGGCATCGGTGAGGGTGCAACTATGAATTTTTGCTAAAAGGAGCGTGCGCTGCATGGCTCTTGGCAATTCTCCCCGGTGAGAAAGTGCGATCGCACAGCGGCTAGCAGCCAATACTGGCGATGCATACACTTTCGTTATTGTAGATTTACCAGCACAAGTGTTCTTGTCGGGAAAGTTTTACTACTTGAGTTAATTTTAACTTTCTCTCAACAAATGTTTCTTCATTCTATTGCTGGTATAAACAGGCAGTATCGTAAGTCAAGCTAGCTATTTGCTGCCAGCGGCAATACACTTTTCAACCAGGGGCATCACCTCATGGACATCTTTCCAGCCCTGAATTTCGGTGACTTTCTTCTCTAAGTTTTTATAGGTTTTAAAAAACTCAGCAATTTCGTCTAGCCGATGCGGGGCGACATCCTGAAGAGATTTTACCTGGGCATAGCGGGGGTCTTTGTCAGGAACGCAGAGAATTTTCTCATCGCGATCGCCTCCGTCGATCATCTCCAGCATTCCAATGGGACGTGCGGCAATGACGCACCCTGGAAATGTCGGCTGATCCATCAACACCATACCATCTAGGGGGTCGCCATCATCAGCCAAAGTGTTGGGCACAAAGCCGTAGTCGTAAGGGTACTGCACAGATGAATAAAGCACGCGATCGAGAGCAAAAGCTTGCAAATCCTTGTCGTACTCGTACTTGTTTTTGCTACCGGCGATAATTTCAATCAGGACGTTGATTAGACCTGGTTTGGGTTGAGCAGGAATACGTGATAAATCCAAAGCGTTTCTCCAAGGAATACTAGCGTCAGGGGTGCATTCAAAGGAAGGTCAAGGGCGAAAGCTGGAAGACAGAATAATCGGAAATATCTCTCTTCTTTTCATCCTTCATCCTCTTGTTGACCCCCGTGTAGCATTCTACGAGAATATGGGCATCTCAGACGGGAACCCCCTGTAGCCTCCCCAAATTCTGGGCGTGGGAGACTACAGGGGGTTCTCTAGGTAATAGCTGCGCTACAGGCGGGTCTTGAAGCCTTGCAGCGACAATATCTACCAGTACATATCTGGCAATTAGTTAATGCATCGTTGGTTTTGTTGTTAAATGACCATCCAGCAATTTCAATTCCCTGCTCTAGGAACTGAATATGTGGTCTGTTGCAAAAGAAGGCTGCTGCTTGAAGAGAAGTTAGCGATCGCAAACAGAGGTAAGGTTAGGGTCAATATAGCAATGACAGTTCCAAAAACCTCTGCCCACCTATGGGCAGGTTGGTCAGAAGATTTGGCAGACGGGCCACTAGATTCCATAAATTAGTTGCAAACTGAACTCAGTCACATGAAGAGCAAGGGGGCAAATTTCCACCCTCTATTATTAATTCTAACGGTTCCTCATCGGCGGATTGTCTTCTAGCAAACAATCTCAATCAAATCTTTCTAGGGGCATAGAAAATTAGTAACTGCTCTGCATAGTGGGCGGGGTTTTCCAGCCACAAAAGGATGATAAAAAAACCGCCGCTAGCGTGAGGGCGGTCTGGTTAAGCAATCGGAAGGTGATACATACCTTACCCTGATGTTTTTGTAACAAAGTGTAACTATTATTACATAATTTATCTCCCTGCTACTTAGCGTCCGGCATAAGCGCTCATAGGCTCTTTGAGAAAGCGGATATACAGATGCTTGAAGGTAGACTTAATCACACGAGGCATACCGAAGTCGATGGGTACGAGAGCATCCGGGAGTTTCCAATCAGACACATGAAGTTCTGCTGGTTGTCGCTGAGGAAAGTGAATGTCTGTTAGTTCTGGACAAAGCCCCAGCCGTTGTGACGCTGCCACAGTTGGCACTATCTGAGGGTCAACCTTAAGGATTTCTAGGATTGACCGATCTAGGGCAAATACATCTGAGGAGGCTGCTAAGATGCCCAAATTACGGGGTTCTCCACCACTAGGGCCATTACCTTCATGACCGACGATGCCATCCAGAATTGTCAAATCTGGGTTGATCGTCCGTGCAGTTTCTACCAGCATTTCCCCAAATCGGGCGCTATCCTTCCCTGCCTCCATGTGCCACCAGGCTTTCATTTTGCCGGGAACGCAGCCAAACAAATTTTTCACGCCCAGCGTCAGCGTCAGCTGGACATGGGATTTCACCTTGGGCAGGTTAATCACCACATCCGCATCTATTGCCTCTTTACACAACAGCAGGTGGTTAAATTCTTCGCTGACAGTCTCGTAGCGCTTGCCGTGAAATTCTACAATGGGCAAATTTAGTTCTTCGACGAGTGGCAGATAACCATTCGCCTTTGCTACACCCATCGCACTGCCAAAGGCGGGGCCATCCCCCAAAAAAGGCTTACCCCCAGCTTCTTGCACCAGTTGGGCAACACCGTAAACCAACTCTGGGCGAGTGACGCATTCTTTTCCAGGACGGGCACCCGTGAGCAGGTTGGGTTTGAGCAAAACGCGATCGCCCGGTTTCACAAAGGATGCCATCCCCCCTAAAGGCTCTAGCAGCGTTTCTAAAGAAGCTCGTAATAACTGCCGCTCATAGGAATTAGCAGGAATTAAACTTACAGAATGTTTCATCAGCTGTTGGTTGTTAGTGTGACTTATCTATGTCGTGGTGATGCAAGATTATGTTAAATCTGCCTTTACCGCTTCCGGGAGTTATGAGTTATAAATTTTAAGTTTTGAATTAAAAGTTAAAAATTAATAATTCAAAACTTAAAACTCAAAACTTTTGACTAACTAAATTGACCGTCCGCCGCGAGTCAGAGCCGTCACCCGTTCTGCCTCAGAGAGAAACCCTTCGCCTTGGATTGACTCAATTGGGGGTTTCACCTCCACCTTCATAACATTGGCTGACTTGATAAAAATAGTCTCATCTAGTGTCTTAATTGCCCACCAGTCTTCCTTCATGAAGCGGCGTATTTCCTGACGAACATCCTGATGAGTTGTGCCTGAGTCAATGAGGTCGTAGACATTAAAAGACTCTGTTTGACCATTGATGTAGTGAAACGTAATCTGCCAGACAGTTGTTGTCACTTGTTCTTGCAGCTGCATTAACAATAGCCTCCCCTCTAGCTACTTTGTGCTGAAATTTAATTTACGATGGCGGCGGGAAAGCCTCATCCCTTCATGGGTGAGGATGCTCATCCGTCCGCCGCTGTTAGTTGTTAGTTGTTAGTCGTTAGTCGTTCGTCGTAAATAACAACTATCAACTATCCACTAACTAAATCTCTACTCCTTGTGGGCAGAGTATTCAAGGCTGGTGTTGACTTAATTGAGGCATGGCGCTCATTTTTTGCAAGTCTAGCACTTCGGCAAGTTTTTCCGGACTCATCAGCCCCCGCTCCAGGACAATCTGCCGCAGGGACTTGCCGCTTTCCAGGGATTCTTTGGCAACAGCAGCGGCGTTGAGATAGCCGATATGAGGATTGAGGGCGGTGACTAGGGCGAGGCTGCCTTCTGCGTAGGCAAGAGTGCGATCGCGGTTGGCGGTAATTCCTCCTAGACACTGGCTAGTTAGGGCTGCTAAAGTATTGCCGAGAATTCCTATACTGTGGATGAGGTTGTAGGCAATCAAGGGCATCATGACATTCAGTTCTAACTGTCCGGCTTGGGCGGCAAGAGCGATCGCGCTGTCATATCCCATCACCTGAAAGCAAACCATTGAGGTCATCTCCGCCATCACCGGATTGTACTTACCAGGCATAATCGACGATCCTGGCTGCACGGGGGGCACTTGGATTTCCTTTAAACCCGTTTTTGGACCAGAATCCATTAATCGCAAATCATGGGAAATCTTGACACAATCCTGCGCTAAGTTGCGTAAGGCCCCTGAAACATTGACAAATGGTGCCATACTCTGCATTGCTGCCATCATGTTAGGAGCAGGTTGCAGGGGTTGGTTAATCAGCTGGGAGAGAATTTGGGCAACGCGATCGCGATACTGGGGATGAGTATTTAGACCTGTTCCGGCGGCACTGCCCCCCAATCCCAATTTGGTTAAATCAACGGCGGCTGTTTCGATCCGCATCTTATGTTCACTTAATATTTGCGCCCAGGCGCGAAAGCTATCTCCCAAACGTACAGGTACGGCATCTTGCAAGTGGGTTCTGCCGGACTTGACGATGTCTTGAAACTCAAGTGCCTTGTTTTCTAAAACTGCGATCGCATTTGATAAAGCTGGGTATAGCGTCCGATCTATTGCCAACAGCCCCCCAATGCGAATAGCCGTGGGAATTACATCGTTGGTAGACTGACCATAGTTAACATGATCGTTAGGGCTAATCCGCTGGTAATTTCCTTTTTCATCACCTAGTATTTCCAGCGCCCGATTTGCCAGCACTTCATTTACATTCATATGGTGGGACGTCCCAGCCCCAGCCTGGTAAACATCCACCACGAACTGGTCGCGGAACTTACCAGCAAGTACTTCATCTGCCGCTTGTACGATTACCTGGGCTATATCTTCAGGAATGCAGCCTAGTTCGCCGTTAGCTTGGGCTGTAGCTTTTTTGATCAGCACACAGGCATCTACATAGGTAGGCAAAGGCTTAATCCCACTGATGGGGAAATTTTCTGTTGCCCGCAGAGTTTGGATGCCGTAATAAGCACTCCCTGGAATTTGTCGCTCTCCCATCGAATCTCGTTCAATGCGATAGGCTGGGCTTGTTGCTTCAGTCATCGGGTTGTATGCGTTTTAATTAAGTTGAGATCGTTAGACGTAATCAAACTGAATACTATAAGCCATAATCATTAAATACTCCACCCAGAAGGGATGGAGATTGCTGTTAGTAGGTTGTAAGAGCATATTTCCAACAGGACTTACGTAGAGATTCCCCTAAATCAAAGTTAAAAAGTGGGACTTCCAATATTCACATCTTTTTAAGGGGGCTAGGGCGGAGCAATATTTTCGGGTTTTGGTGCGTAAGGCCTGCCAAACTAACTACTAACCACTAACGGCAGCAGCGGCTTGGTAAAGTATTGCTCAATCTTCCACTGTTGGCAGCGTAATTTCTACTTTTGTTTGTCTGCCAGGTATACTCTCTATAGTTAATTTTCCTCCATGCAAGTTTACCAAGCGTTTGGCGATTATTAGCCCTAAACCTGATCCTTGCTGCTCGTACATTTTACGCTCAAATTGCATATATGCTCCCACATTAGCAATCTGCTCGGCAGTCATGCCTTGCCCTTGATTAAATACAGATAAAATAAAACTACTATTACTCACAATGCTTTTAATACGAACCTGGGTGTTCATTGGGGAAAATTTAAATGCATTGTCAATTACTTCATCAGTTATTATTTGCCAATATGTTTCTGAAATTGGGATGTTGGCATTTTGCAAGTTTAACTGCAAATCTGCTTCCCTACCTGCCTGTCTAGCTTTTTGCATAGCCAGATGTTTAATCATACTTTTGGGAGAGTACGTTTTACTACTCCGTAACTTCTCAACCTGCTCCGCATCCGTCGCAATTATTTCAAGCTGTGCATACAATATGAATTTTTGAATAAGCCTAGATAAACGCTGTGCTGAATTAGAGATATCCCCAATCATTTCTCGCTTAGCATCTGATTCTATGACATCGTATTCCTCAACTAGAATATCCGATAAGCTGAGAATTGCCTGTAGTGGAGTACGCAATTCGTGGGGCAGTGAAAGAGCTATATTACTGCGTAAATCATCTAATTTTTTTTGATATTGCTTGTCAATTATTACCTTTTTTTCCAGTTGAGTCGATATTGCCTGACTCAACTCAACTATTGAAAAAGGTTTGGTAAGATAATCGTCAGCTCCCAGAGCCATACCTTGTCTAACAGCAGATTTTTCAGTTTTGGCACTAAGAAAAATGAAGGGAATAGTCGCTGTTTCTGGATATTGTCGCAGGGTCGTACATACACCGTAACCATCAAGCTCCGGCATCATAACGTCACAAATAATTAAATCGGGTAAATGCTGACGTGCTAGTTGCACACCTACTGCACCGTTTTCAGCTTCAATTCCTTGAAATTCCAGATGTTCCAAAATTTCCAGAAGGTCTTCTCGCAGAAATTTTTCGTCTTCAATTACAAGGATTTTCTTCATATATTTTGCTTTTGCTACAACCAAATATTGCCATCGGAGAGTAAATTGCTGATACTTTATCTAGTATTGCCAATTGCTTAGCAAAAATGTACTATAATGGCACTTCTCAACTCGGTTTTATATAGCTAAATTTTGAAATTTACGGATTTAAAGAAAAAGATAAAAGTTTTCTTCATGTCAACTTTATTGTGAGCGGAAATATCATTGCAAGAAAGCGATATTTGACTCTATTTACTTATTTTTATTTTTCCAGAGCTTTGCGAATCTATTGTTTCAGGTGCTGGCGTTCGCCAATGTTGCGCTCAACCGCGATCGCTCTGAGCTACTCATGCTTGTCATTATAAATAAATTCCAGCAAGCTCAAGCTATACCTCTCAGCATCCGGCTGGCTTATAACTTCCTGACTTCCTCAGGGCTTAGGCATTTTTACGGTGGAATGAAGACTGATGGAGAGATTGGGGGTACTGCGTAGCCAGAATTTAAGGAAAGTGGAACCTAATTGTTAAATCATGTTATTGTTTTGGGCATCTTAGATTAAATCATCCTAAAGAGAGATGCCAGAGCCTATGAGCCACCTTATAGATTTGGAAGTCGAATTCTTTTTCCAGAAGGGGTTACACCTTAATAGGGTTGAAGAATATGCTAAAGCGGTGTATAGCTACGACAAAGCTTTGGAACTTCAACCCGACTATGCCGATGCCTGGTACAGCCGGGGCAATGCGCTGTATCACTTAGGCAAATATCAAGAAGCGATCGCTTCTTATGACCAAGCGGTAGAGATAAGACCGGGCTTTCATGAGGCTTGGAACAATCGTGGCAATTCCCTAGATGACTTAGGGCGCTACGAAGAAGCGATAGCCTGCTACGACAAGGCGATTAAGTTTAAAAGTGACTATTTCTGGGCTTGGAATAATCGCGGGATTGCGCTGAAGAACTTAGGTCACTATGAAGAGGCCATTACCAGCTATGACAAAGCGATTGAGTTTAAGCCAAACTACTACTGGGCTTGGTACAACCGGGCTATGGCGTTGCAATATTTATGCCGCAGGGAAAAAGCGCTCGCCTGCTTAGAAAAAGCTATTGAGTTTAAACCTAACTTTCATGAAGCTTGGTATCAACGGGGCATAGTCCTACAGAATCTAAGCCGCCACGGTGCTGCGATCGCCAGCTTTGAGGAATCCTTAGAAATTCAACCTTCTAATCCTGATGCTTGGTACTTTCGCGGTCTGGCGCTGGATAACTTAGGGTGCTATCAGGATGCGATCGCCAGCTTTGATAAAACTCTAGAAATAATATCTGATAAATACGCCTGGAATAGCAGGGGTCTAGTGTTGTTGACATTAGGCCGCTACCAAGATGCGATCGCCAGTTTCGACAAAGCCCTAAGCATCAAACCTGACGATCACGTTGCCTTGTACAACAAAGCTCGCTGTTATGCTTTGCAAAGTCATATCGATCTAGCGCTTGAGAACTTGCAACAAGCGATTCATCTAAGCCCTGACAAGTACCGGGAAATGGCAAAAGCCCACTTGGATTTTGGCTGTATTCAAGAAGATTGGCGATTTCAGGCATTGATCCAAAATTGCTCAATCGCAGACAGAATGGAAACGTGAGGAAAAGTTAGAGGCTGAGGTCGAACAGCGAGATGCTGCGCTCAGGCAAGTGCGATCGCAGCCATCTAAGCTTCCTTAACTACGGCTGCATTAATTTAGTAATCATTTTTGGGAAAGCAACCGCGCCCAAATATTTCTGAACCGCATCAGAGTGGAAAATGTAACTGGGGTGAGATCGCTAGGGTTGACGTCTTTCGCCAGGAATGTTCCTGATGTGTTCTCGTCTATGTATGTGTCTTGTGGCCTGTCAGGTGCAGGGCAAAAAACCGCTGCCGGAACAGATAAACCTTCTACCTTCCTCCATACAGGAGAATTGTTGATCTGTATCAGCTGAATTTGATTTTGTAAGTAGTCTATTTTTTCTTCTGCCTGTTTGAGCTGAGTAATGTAAGGTTGAGCAATGGCAGCATGCTTTTCCAGTCGAGATGCGATCGCGCCTATTAGCTCTGAGCGAGCAAACGGCTTGGTGAGATAGTCGTCTGCGCCCAAATTCATGCCTTGACGCACATCTGCCTTATCAGCTTTGGCCGTAAGAAAAATAAAGGGAATGGTGGCAGTAAGAGGATCTTGGCGCAAGTGGGTAAGCACCTCATAACCATCCATTTCCGGCATCATTATGTCGCAAATAATCAAATCAGGGATATGTTCTTTTGCTAACTCAATACCTCTGCGCCCATTTTCTGCCCCGATGGCAGAAAAATCTTCAGCGTCAAGTATGTCTAAAATAATCTCTTGGACAGATAGCTCATCTTCAATTACTAAAATATTTTTCATCTTGGCTTGTGTACTATCTTCAAGCCCTACCTGTACGCAAGGCGTCAAGTGGGGGAGTTAACCTATTTATACTCTTTTATTCAATCGTAAATCTAAAATCTCTAGCCGTATGGCTGGATCGCAACAAGTATGTTTTGGGCAAAACTCCTGGATAGAATTGAGAATGCCACTATCCCTCTCAGCCCTTTAACACCGAAAGCCATCAAGTATATATAGCAATTAGCAGTTAGCTTTTAGCAATCCGAAGAGTTATAGCAGCATCTCGCTTGTGCCTGGGGGCGATGTCGATTGTCAAGAATCATTATGGCGACTGCTATATCAAGTCTGGTAGCATCTGTTGGATATGGAGCCTGAGAAGAGCGTGCAGAGCTGACACTCTCCTCTTGTCCCCTTGTTCCCTTGTCCCCCTTAGCGTTAAGGCAGATGGCTCAAACAAGCGCTGACATCGACGCCTAGCTTTTGCCCCAGATGTAGCAGCTGACGCAGTTGTGCGATATGAGAGAGAATTTTTAACAGGGCAGAATCACCAGCTTTATAGGGCGCTTCCGCTTGCATTATCTGCATACACTGGGGCTGAATTTGACTATGTAGGCAGCTAAAGTAAAGTTCCTGCGCCCGGTCGAGGGCAAGTCCCAGGTTCAGCTGATGCCCCAAATCAATTAAGCGTATTAGCCGCCCAATATCTGCTTCCACTGTGGCGGGGTTAGCATCGTGTAACAACTGCCAGAGCGATCGCAAAATCATTTGTTCTAGTGTTTGCTTTGCTTCTGGTATTTTCAGCTGACAGCGCAAATGCTGGGCTTCGGTGGCGATCGCTTCTAGTGCTGCCAAATGATTTAAACTTTGTTGTGCTTCCCCATTTTCTTGTTCCAACGCCTGTAGAGAAATTAGGCAACGGTGAGAAAGCGCTACCTCTGCTGCCACTTGTAATTCTTGAGGAACTGGCAGTTCATCCCGGTGGAAGGCCATCAAGACGCCGTAGTTATCCCGGTATACTTGGGTGTATAGCTGATCTAAGCGCGTCAAGGTTTCGTGAGTTAGCAACCGCACAATCCGGTGCCGTTCCTCAACAAATAAGTTTTGCAAGTTAAAAGATTGATCTCCAAACAATTGATTCATTGCCAGGATGGTTTGGGCCGCACTAGCTTGTTTCAGGGCATCGAACAGCTTATCTTTCATCTGGCTGTAGGGGCGACGTCCTGCAAAGGGTTGAATGCAGCAGTGAAAGTCCCAGCCTCCCAGATGCAGAACCGCAAAGACAAGATGGGCACTTTCCCAGGTAATTTGTGAAACTAACCGCAACTGCCCCACTGCCAGGGTGAGATTTCCCAAACGTTGCAGCTGATAGTCCAACTGCTGGGCGTCGTAGCAGTAGACTCGTTGTTCTTGGGGATAAGCTGTGAATAGAGAACTAATTGCATACTGTGCCGCCACTTGCTGAAAGCTAATCTGAGCGGACACTACCAGATGGCGATAGACTTCTGCACCGTGCTTAAAGAAATCAATGTTGCTCGGTGCCAAAGCAAGGCGTTTCAGAAATGGTTTTTCTAGCTGTACTCCGGCAACATCCCCAGCGAGTTCTAAAGCACGGGCAGCATAGCGGAGAATTTGGACACCTTCTGGGCGCGATAGTTCTTCAAAAAACCAACCGCAACTGGTGTACATCAATAAAGCGTGACGCTGCATTTCCAACAAACGCAGGGCGTCCACCTGTTCTGCTGGTGTGAGTTTGCGGCAGCGGTGGCGAGTCAGGAAGCGTTCCACATTGGCAGGGGAGCGATCGCGCACGACTTTGATATATTCATCCCGCGTAGCCCAAGGATCGATAAAGAACTTTCTGCCCGCTTCTTCATAAACTTTTATCAACTGATCCCGCAGCCAATCAAGAGCAGTCCGCAGCGGACGCCGCCATTTTTGGTGCCAACTACCGCCGCCGCCGCAACCGCAATCATCTTGCCATCGGTTGACGCCGTGGGCACAACTCCAAGCAGTCACGGGCTTTAGTTCCACTTCCCAGGCGGGCGGATTTAGGCTGAGGTAATGGGCAAAGTTAGTTACTGTCCAACCCCGGCGGGGAAACTCTTCTATAAAGGCGTAGGCGAGGGCTTTTTCAGTGCCTTTTTTGTGATGACCAAAGGTTTCTCCATCCGTTGCCACAGAAATTTGTTGGCTAAGTCGGCGATCCCCGCGCACTGCCTGAGCAATTCGCCCTGCCAAGTGCTGGGAGTGGCAGAGGACATCGCTAAAGCCCATGTCCCGCGAAATTGGGCCATCGTAGAAAAAGATATCAATGTAATCGCGTTCCCGATTGCCACCGGGAAGGAAGCACCTATAGGGGCGGGTGGGATCGATCTGAGAACCTCCCACTTCCAACCATTGTGTAACTGGTTGCTCATCGCTGGGGAGGAGGCGGCAACGTTCCGCTTGGGAGGGTGCTAGAACAATAAATCGGATGCCTTCTGCAATCAACGCCTCTAGGGTGGGGTAGTCTACAGCAGTTTCAGCCAGCCACATGCCTTCGGGATCGCGATTAAACCGGGAGCGGAAATCTTCTTTGCCCCAGCGAATTTGGGTGTATTTGTCTCGCTTGTTAGCGAGGGGCATGATGATGTGGTTGTAAACTTGGGCGATCGCATTGCCATGACCATTAAGGCGATCGCAACTTTTCGCATCCGCCTCCAGAATCCGCTGATAAACCTCTACATCGTTTCGTTCCAGCCAGGACATCAGCGTTGGGCCAATGTTAAAGCTCAAATACTCATAGTTATTAACGATCCCGATCGCCTCTCCCCGGTCGTTTAATACTCTGGCAAAGGCATTGGGGCGATAGCACTCGTAGTGAATGCGTTCATTCCAATCGTGGTAAGGTTCTGCACTAGGCTGACGCTCGATGGTGTCCAGATAGGGATTTTCACGCGGCGGCTGGTAGAAATGACCGTGAACCGTTACGTAAACACCTGTCGCCGTCCGCAGGGGATCAAGTTCTACGCTAGTTAGGCGTTCAGAGTTTATTGATGGGTTAAAAGCAGCAGCTTGTGGTGCTTGAATATCAGCAGCAGAAGTCATGGGGATCGCATCCAAAATATTGAATAATTCAGTATCCTTACCGAAGAAGACGCGGCGATGATCAATAGTCAATGCCGCTGGGAGCGAATAATTTAAAGCCCCGGAATTGAAGAGTGGAGACAAAAAAATAAATACCTTGCTTGAATCCCCTAAATTTATTCATGGGGTTTCTCCGTGTCTCTTCAATTCCCGAATCGGACAGACAAACCTACTCATCACCCAGGCTACAGGTATCAAGCCGAGAAAATCTATCCAAAGAGGGAGTGCAAAAAATAAGGCTCCAAATATGGCAATGGCTCAAACGTCCTGTAGTGATGAGCAACTGGCATTGCCGCCCTGCGGTGGATCAAAAAATCGAAAAGCACTACACCGTTACAATCAACTTACTTATTGAACCGCAAGGGTACTAAGAATTGAACAGTAAGTTAATGCAACTTAATAGCAAGTTAAAATTTCTACGTTCGCTGCTACATCCCTCAAACGAATTAGACTTTCGTGCTTTTCTATAATCTTTTCAGGGCAGATTAGCCCGGCGAACGCCTATAGCAGCCGGGGAAGCGAGTATCCTAGAGTCGGACTTTATATCACTGCGAAAGACGGAAATTTTGATGCTGAGTCTAGAAAAAATCTTCTCGTTGCTATTGTTGTTTATCCCCATTTCCATTGCGGCTCACTTTCTGGAGTGGGGTGCGTCGGTTGTTTTCATCACAGCTTGCTTGGGGATCATTCCCTTGGCTGCCTGGATGGGCACCGCTACTGAAGAAATCGCTGTTGTGGTTGGTCCCTCACTGGGAGGCTTCTTAAACGCCACCTTTGGCAATGCCACAGAGTTAATTATTTCACTGGTGGCTCTCAACGCTGGATTGGTGGATATCGTCAAAGCTAGTATCACTGGCTCTATTATCAGCAACTTGCTGCTAGTGATGGGCTTTTCGATGTTGTTGGGGGGGATACGCTACAAGGAACAGGAATTTCAGCCGGTTGTGGCAGGGGTGAATGCGTCCTCAATGACTTTAGCTGTAATCGCGATTATGCTACCGACAGCGGTGGACTATACCTCTACCGGGATTGATGAAATCACCATCCAGCG